>OJKJ01000057.1_pt1 | contig 95049 bp, 84 predicted proteins | sample 1596491 | NCBI WGS metagenome assembly OJKJ01 (sample SAMEA4350160, study PRJEB24818) | metagenome | biome: human; feature: gut; material: faeces | place: Denmark | collected 2013-09
ATCACAGGCTTATTTGGGGAAGGGAACAGTGGGACACTGGTGTGTGTGTCATCCAAAGCCGTAGAAAGTCGCTCACCGTTAGCTTGAATAAAATGCCCCAATAGCTCTGCGGCGACACCTTTTTCTAACAACATTTCCAATTGTTCATCCGTGACGAAACCTTCAGAATTGAGTGGGCATCCTTTGCCGACTTCGCCAATACCAATAAAGGTAATATCTGCATTCAGGGCTTTTTCCGTGACTTCCTTATACACGCGATGTTGGCACCACATTGCTTTATCTTCTGGGCTATCAGCATAAAGTGGTGCAGGTAGAATATAGTGTCGGCATTGTAATTTTTCTGCAAAACGTAATGGAATATCATAACGTGTTGCTGAGCTGTCACGGGCAATAGCACCTATTAATGAAACACATTGGTGCTGCGAGGTTTCTAGGTAAGGGAGGGCATCAATAATACTGCGTAAGGTTCTGCCAGAACCGATACCAATAACTTGAGGTTTATCGGGTTCGATTAATTGCTCCATGAGCTCAGCACCTGCCACTGAAATCATGTCGAGTGTCGCTTCTGTATCTAGTTGCCCTGACGGGACGACAAAGCAATGTGTTAGGTGATACTTTTGCTGGATTTCATTAGCGAGTCTTAAACATTCCGTAATCGGGTGCGTGATTTGCACCTGAACCATACCTTGTTCTTTTGCTAATGAAATAAGGCGTTGGGCGACTTGTCTTGATAGCCCAAGTTCATGCGCAATTTCCTGTTGTGTTTTGCCTGCCACAAAATATAGCCATGCCGCACGTGCAGCTTGTTCCATTTTTTTTAATTCTTTCTGCATGGACATTCTCCTGCTGGTTTCGCTTATTGTAATTCTGGGCAATTGTTTATTAAAAGGGCAAAAGTCAATACTGTGAGCATTATCGCAGTAATTGTGATCAGATTGAAACTAAAATATAACAAACGGGCATATGCCCAAAAAAATAGCAATTATTTAATTTTAGGGTAAGGAGTCACAATGCTAAAGCAGAAATCAGTGTGGATGCACATCGGTGCTGGGTCATTTCATCGTGCTCACCAAGCGTGGTATTTGCACCGCTTGTGTCAACAAGGGGATGATAGTTGGTCAATTGCCTTAGGGAATATTCGCAATGATGCGAATGCATTGCTTGATAACTTAACCAAGCAAAATGGGGAATATACCCTTGAAACAGTTTCACCTGAAGGTGAGCGTCATTATGAAAAAATTACTTCAGTGCGCAAAGTATTGCATTGGGATGAGAATTTAAGCCAGTTAGTGGAACAAGGTTGTGATAAAGCAACACGTGTTATTGCTTTTACAGTCACAGAAGCGGGCTATTATTTAACCCCACAGCATGAGTTAGATGCAGAACAGCCAGACATTAAAGCGGATTTAACGGGCAAAATGAGCACGATATATGGTGCATTAACACAAATTTTACGTGCACGTTTAGCGGCTCATGGTGAACCTGTGACCTTGTTAAATTGTGATAATTTGCGCCACAATGGCGAACGCTTTAGACACGGCTTTTTATCGTTTTTACAATTAAAAGGTGAAACTGAGCTGTACCAATGGGTGAAAGAAAATACGCGTTCGCCGAATACCATGGTTGATAGGATCACGCCTCGCCCAACCCCAGATGTGGCTGAACGTGTAAAACAGCATACTGGTTGGGATGATAAAGCACCTGTTATGGGAGAGGCATTCATTCAGTGGGTGATTGAAGATGACTTTATTAATGGACGTCCTGCATTAGAAAATGTCGATGTAGAAATGGTTGAGTCCGTTTTACCTTGGGAAGAAGCGAAGATTCGTATTCTGAATGCAAGCCACAGTTGCATTGCTTGGGCAGGCACCTTAATCGGTTTGAGCTTTATTGATGAAAGCACCCGCCAATCTGCTATCAAACAAATGGCATGGAATTATGTGACACAAGATGTGATCCCGTCATTATCGCCGAGTCCTCTCGATTTAGAACAATACCGTGATGTGGTACTCGCACGCTTTAGTAATCCTTATATTCAGGATACTAACCAACGTGTAGCCGCAGATGGCTTATCAAAAATACCTGGTTTTATTACGCCAACACTCCAAGAATGCTATCAGCGTCAGCAGACTCCGGCTGCGACGGCTGTGCTGCCCGCTTTATTTTTCGTATTTTTACAGCGCTGGGCTCGTGGTGAATTACCTTATGAATATCAGGATGGTGTGTTGGATGTGGCACTATATCAAAAAATGATGAATAGCAGTGACGCATTGTCGCAATTTGTCTCAAGTGAAATGTTGTTCGGCTCACTCGCTCATTCTACTGAATTCCACGAATTGATGAGCAACACGGTTGAAAAAGTTGAAAATTGGCTCAAGTCACCTCAACAACCTCTGTAAGGAGAAAGGCGATGTACCTCGGAATTGACCTAGGCACTTCAGAACTTAAGGCCGTATTAATTAATGCTCAGGGCGAAATTGTTGCCTCAAGTCATATGGCATTAACAGTACAAAGGCCACATTCTCAGTGGGCAGAACAATCACCAGATAGTTGGTGGGAAGCCACTAACGCGGTTGCGGCTACCTTGCGCCAAAAAGCCCCAGAAGCATGGGCAGCGGTGAAAGCGATTGGTTTATCGGGCCAAATGCACGGCGCAGTATTATTAAACAGCGAGCACCAAGTACTTCGTGACTGTATTTTATGGAATGACACCCGCAGTGCGAAGGAATGTGAATGGTTAATGGCAAATCACCCTGAGTTTCTAACGATTGGTGCTAATTTAGTGATGCCAGGTTTCACGGCGCCCAAGTTATTATGGGTCGCACGCCATGAACCAGAAATATTCAAAAAAGTTGCTAAGGTATTGCTTCCTAAAGATTATTTACGTTGGAAAATGACTGGTCAATTTACCAGTGATATGTCTGATGCGTCGGGCACATTATGGCTAGATGTGGCTAAGCGTGATTGGTCTGATGAACTATTGGCTGCAACTAATTTAACTCGTGAACAAATGCCTTCTTTAGTTGAAGGCGCTGAAAAAAGCGGTGTGTTACGGGCGGATTTAGCTTCCCAATGGGGGCTTAGCGCCGATGTAATTATCGCTGGTGGAGGCGGTGATAATGCGGCTTCTGCTGTTGGTGTTGGTGCGGTTAATGACGGTGATGCTCTAATTTCTTTGGGCACCTCTGGCGTCATTTTTGTGGTTAATAATCAGCTACAAGCAGCACCACACCAAGGCGTCCATGCATTTGCTCATTCATTGCCAAATCGTTGGCACCAAATGAGTGTGATGTTAAGTGCTGCCAACTGTTTGCGTTGGCTTTGCCAGCTTCTTTCCACAACGGAAAATCAGCTAATGGATGAAGTGGGGCAATTGACCGATGACGAGAAGAAGCAAGCTCCAGTATTTTTGCCTTACCTATCAGGGGAAAGAACACCCCATAATGACCCTTACGCAATGGGCTCATTCTTTGCGTTAAAAAATGAAACAACGCGTGCTCAGCTTGGTTATGCGGTGATTGAAGGCGTGACCTTCGCTCTGGCGGATGGCATGCAGGTTTTAACGCAAACGGGAACGCAAATTAGCCGGTGTAGCTTAACAGGGGGAGGAGCACGTAGTCCTGTTTGGGCGCAGCTTATTGCTGATGTTATCGATATACCGATTGTGACTCACCCGGCGAGTTCGTCGGGGGCTTTAGGTGCGGCTCGTTTGGCATGGCTGGCGGACGGCGGTAATACAGAAACCGTGTGCCAAAAACCAGAAGTGCTGAGTACCTATTTACCACAAAAACAGTGCCAAACTTGGTTAAATCAACGGCTTGATGTTTTCCGTTTATTATACCAACAGCAAAAACAAGCAAGGGAATTATTGCCGCAGTAGGCGAGTGTGGCGGTGTTTCCCTACATATCACCGCCACGGTTATCTCTTCGCGATTGATTAAAATAACAAAATTAAAATGAGGAAACTGCAATGGAACAGAAGCAGTATTGGCTTGGTCTACCTAAGCATTTGTTCTGGGGTTTTATTGCCATCGCTATCTTTATGAGTGGTGATGGCTTTGAAATGGCTTTTTTATCAAAACATATTACTGATTTAGGGTTTACACCGGCGCAATCCGCGATGGTATTTACTGTCTATGGTTTAATGGCAGCCGTTGCGGCGTGGGCATCTGGTGTTGTGGCTGAAATTATCACCCCCCTAAAAGCCATGATGATCGGGTTTATTCTCTGGATTGTCATGCATGCCTTATTTATGGCATTTGGTCTCGGTATGAAAAGCTATACCTTGATGCTGTTATTCTATGGTATTCGTGGGCTGGCTTATCCATTGTTTATTTATTCATTTATGATGATGCTGGTGCAAGTCATCCCTCGAGCGCATCTTGCTGCGGCTACGGGTTGGTTCTGGGCGATGTACTCGGTAGGCATTGGTGTTATCGGCAGTTATCTGCCTAGTTTTTCAATCCCAATGATGGGTGAAACAGGAACATTATGGATGGCTATCGGTTGGGTCGCTATTGGTGGCGCAATTGCTTATTTTAGCCTACGTAACATTCCAGTTGATCGCTCCAAAGTTAATTTACCCATGAAAGATAAAATGGCTGAATTGTCGCGGGCTGCCACCATTTTATTTACCAACAAAGACATCTTTATGGCAAGTTTAATCCGCATTATCAACACTATTTCGTTGTTTGGTTTTGCAATCATCATGCCATTACTCTTTGTTGACCGATTAGGATTCACCATCTCTGAATGGTTACAGATTTGGGCGGTTTTCTTCTTTGTCACTATTTTTACGAATATTTTTTGGGGAATTGTTGGTGAACATATTGGTTGGATCCGCCAAGTTAGGTGGTTTGGGTGCCTAGGTATGGCAATATCCAGCTTAATGTTTTATTACTTACCGGTTTATTTTGGTCATAATTTTGCCATCGCATTAATACCCGCCATTTTATTAGGTATTTTTGTGGCTGCATTTGTTCCAATGACGGCGGTATTCCCAAGTATTGAGCCACACCATAAAGGTGCTGCGGTCTCAATTTATAACCTTTCAGCGGGGCTGAGTAATTTTGCTGCACCGGCAATAGCCAGTTTAGTATTGCCTTTCTTTGATATTGTGGGTGTTGTTTGGGCATATACAGGTTTGTATATCTTTGCAGGAATACTGACATTCTTTATTAAAGTGCCACAACCCGGCTTTGAAAATAATCGCAAAATAAAACCAGCTAAGGTAGCGGCTGAACAACAAACTAGTCATTAAATTACTTTATCTATTACTCATTAAACCCTGTAGGTAGTGAATTATCTATGGGGTTTTTCTTTGTTTAAATAAACTTTATTGCCAAAACAAACTAAATTGGAGATGAAGGGATATCATCCTTTTCAACAGCAATATAAAGAGAAACGGTTTAAAAATAAAATAAAGTAGAATATTTCCTATAAATAGAAATATTGGTCATATTTATAAGGTGATTTTTCATCTTATTACGATATTTATTGAAAATACAGCCATGGACAATAGAATATAATTTCATAGATTAAAAAATCAACTATAGTTGATTTGTTTGTAAATAATAAGTTAAATGACATAAAATATTAGCTTATAAACCTGCATTTAGAGAATATTAAGGTGCTTGACCCCTTTCAATGTTATATCTGACTATTTAGTTCACTGCATACCTTTATTCCAAGCTGTTTAAATCCTGTTTGGCTCTCTATACATCTAAATTTTCGGTGTTATGATGAATTTTGTTGCAATTTCGTGTATTTGTAGCGAAATACTCTCTATATTGGTGTTTTGTTGCGCCAAATAAAATTTATAATCTAACCTTAATTAAAATTAATAGTTTTCAATACCAAAAAATAATCTAATAAAAAAGATAAGTGCGGGGAAAAAGTTATGTCACAGATGTTAGCTCTGTTTCTGATAGTGGGGATATTATATATTGGGGATGCTATAGCCGTTAGAACTAAGGCTTGGATCCCCTCCGTATTTGTATGCGCAGTGCTCTTTCTTTTAGGTTATTGGACTATTTTCCCAAAAGATATTGTGAGTATTGCCGGTATTCCTCAAGTCGTTGCGGTTACCTTAATGTATTTGTTAATTACAAATATGGGAACCTTATTATCGTTAAAAGAATTGTTGCGCCAATGGAAAACTATTCTTATCTCCTTAGCTGGGATTTTAGGCATTATTTTCTTGACCTTTATTGTCGGTATTGCCTTATTTGATTTAAATACTGTATTAGTTGCAGTTCCTCCGTTAGTTGGTGGAATCGTTTCTTCGCTAATTATGTCAAAAGGTGCTGCTGAGGCAGGTTTAGTTGACCTTTCGGTTTTCGCTATTTTAATTTACGTTATGCAGGGGTTTGCAGGTTATCCACTCACTGCCGTGATGTTAAAAAAAGAAGGGCGTCGAGTTCTAGAAAAATATCGCAATGGCCAATGGCAAGAAACATTATCTGTTGATGGCGCAAAAGATGTTGAAGTTAAAGCAGTGGTATCTGAAGATGAAATGCCACGTATGTTCAAGAAAATCCCTAACCACTATAACACCAGCTATTTTAAATTCTTACGCTTAGCTACGGTAGGGTATTTGGCTTATTTAGCCTCATCTTTTGCAGCCCCTTATGTGAGTATTAGCCCATTTGTATTGTGTTTATTATTTGGTGTTATTGCCTCTTCGTTAGGTTTCTTAGAAAGACAACCATTACAAAAAGCCAATGGTTTTGGGTTCGCCATTATGGCCTTAATGTTATTTATCTTCGATACATTAAACCATGCGACTCCTGATATGTTATTGCGTCTAGTTTATCCGATGGTGGTGTTAATTAGTGCAGCGGTTATTGGAATGTACCTTGCATCATGGGTGGTTGGTAAAATATTAGGCGTTACCAAAGAAATGGCGTTTGCTGTTGCTCTAACGGCTTTATATGGTTTCCCTGCTGACTACATCATTACTAACGAAGCGATCAACGCATTAACGAAAGATGAAAAAGAACGCCAAGTATTAACTAGCCATATGTTAGGGCCGATGCTAGTTGGTGGCTTTATTTCTGTGACCATGGTTTCTGTTGTATTAGCAGGTATTATGGTGGCTTATATTGTTCCAATTGCAGGGTAAAAAATAATGGAAACAAGTACTTCAAGAATTCAGCGTCATTTAGAACAGTTAGCAGAATACACCGCAACACCGGGGCAGGGCACTACTCGGATGAGCTATAGCGAACAAGATAAACAAGCGCGTGATTACCTAAAACAAGAAATGCGCGCTTTAGGATTACAAGTTCGAGAAGATGCTATTGGTAATATTTATGGGCGCTTAGAAGGCCAGCAACCTGATTTGCCTGTGGTGATTGTGGGTTCTCATTTTGACTCTGTTCCTCATGGCGGGGCATTTGATGGCCCGGCAGGGATTGTTACAGGTTTGGATGTCGTAGCGCGTATTCGCGAACAAAACTTAACTCCGAAATATCCCTTAGAAGTCATTGCCTTGGTTGAAGAGGAAGGGACCAGTTTTGGCCGGGGATTGATGGCTTCAAGTGTGATAACGGGTTTGATTGGTACAAAAGAATTATACCAACTCAAAGATAGGCAGGGTGTAAGTGCGGCGCAGCGTATGGCAGAGGCAGGGTTCAATGCTGATCATGCATCACAAGCTGTGCTCGACCCTAAAAAGGTCAAAGCATTTTTAGAATTACACATCGAACAAGGTCCGGTGTTAGAACAGGCAAATGAAGATATAGGGATCGTAGAAACTATCGTAGGTATCAGTCAGTTAGAGATTAAACTGACAGGTAAAGCAGGCCATGCAGGTACTACGCCGATGAATATGCGAGCCGATGCATTAGTGTGTGCAAGCCAAATTATTAGTCATATTCCTGAACTAGCAAAGGCGGCAGGGGATAATACGGTTGCGACCGTAGGCCGGTTATCAGTATTACCTAATGGGGCGAATGTCATCCCAAGCGAAGTCACTTTTAGCGTCGATATTCGCTCTAAAAATGACATTTCGTTACGTAAAGTGATTGAACAAATAATCGAATTAACAGAACAGGTTAGCAATTCGTTAGCGATTTCAAGCGATATTGTTCAGCCGTTATATGTTCAGCCAACGGAGCTCAATAGTGATATTCATCAACTAATGCAACAACATGCCAGCGACCAAAACTTACGTTTTCGTTCAATGGTCAGTGGCGCGGGGCATGACACTATGATTTTTGCAGGCATAACTCAAACGGGACTGATATTTGTGCCAAGTCGTAATGGGTTAAGCCATCACCCAGATGAATGGACGGATTATGCACAAATCGCGCGAGGAGCAGATGTGATGTTTGCTACCGTTAAGTCATTAATAGAATGTTAATTAATAAGTGAGCCAGATTCAGTATCTGGTTGAGCAATAGGGTAAAAGGTAGAAAAATGATTAATAAAACAATTACAGCCGCAATCAAAAAATATACACCTGAAATGATTGCTTTTCGTCGAGATCTACACGCTCACCCTGAGCTACCGTTTGAAGAAGTACGCACCACGCAACGTATTGCTGAAAAATTAGACAAAATCGGAATCGAGTATCGGCTAACCGAGCCTACCGGTGTTATTGCGGAAATTAACGGCGGTAAACCAGGTAAAACAGTTGCTCTGCGTGCAGATATAGACGCATTACCAGTTTTGGAGTTGAATGATTCATTAGAATATAAATCGACTATTGAAGGCAAAATGCACGCTTGTGGTCATGATGCACATACGGCAATGCGATTAACGGCCGCCAAAGCATTGTATGAGGTGCGAGAAGAATTAGCCGGCAATGTGCGTTTAATTTTCCAACCTGCAGAAGAGATTGCTCAAGGCGCATTAGCCATGATCAAACAAGGCGCAATCGAAAATGTGGATAACGTTTTTGGTATGCATATTTGGACAACCACACCATCAGGAAAAGTATCTTGTAATGTGGGTGGGTCTTTTGCTTCTGCTGATTTACTGAAAGTCACTTTTAAAGGCCGTGGTGGTCATGGTTCTATGCCAGAAGCAACTATTGATGCAGCAGTTGTTGCTTCAGCATTTGTCATGAATTTACAAGCGATTGTGTCCCGAGAAACCTCATCTTTAGACTCAGCCGTGGTCACGATAGGTAAAATGGATGTCGGGACACGCTTCAATGTTATTGCAGAAAATGCAGTATTGGATGGTACGGTACGTTGTTTTGATATCGAAACTCGTAACCGCATCGAAGCTGCGATCCGCCGTTATGCCGAGCACACTGCGGCTATTTATGGGGCGACTGCACAGGTTGATTATATCTATGGGACATTACCGGTTATCAATGAGGAGCGCAGTGCGCTACTGGCTCAATCAGTCATTTCACAAGCTTTTGGTGAGCAAGCTCTGATTAACGAAAGACCAACACCGGGTGGTGAAGATTTCAGCTTCTACATTGAAAACATCCCGGGGTGCTTTGCTCTGTTAGGCACAGGAAATGCCGAAAAGGACACTCAATGGGCACATCATCATGGTTGTTTTAATATTGATGAAGACACGATGGCGACAGGTGCTGAACTTCATGCCCAGTATGCGTGGAGTTATTTACAGCAACAGGAGTTTTAATTGAGTATGTTAATGCTATTAGGGCTAGTTATTTTACCAATACCGGGATTACCACTAACCCTACTGCCTATTTATTTTGGTTATTAAGATAAGTTAAGAGTGCGAGTAGCGGCCACATATTTGGCTGCTATTCGTTGTGATGAATAAAAATAGCTTCTCTTAAGCGCTGTTGTTGTTCAAAACGTTGTTCTTGGTTGATTTGTGGGTCATGGGATAGCTGCATCAGCATTTCATTCATCTTATGAACTGAATTTTCATCAATCAATTGGTTTACTTTTTCAACAATTTCATCATAGTAGGGCATAATACAGGCTCCAATTAATATTCATTAAAACTATAATAACGCAAAATCTATTGGGCTAGATAGGCGATTAATTTTGTTTATCGATCACCATAACTGCCATCGTATTCGGTTCTAGGGCTCGCATTATATGTGGCTCATCTCCGGGGTAGTGAATATAGTCCCCAACCTGTAGTTCAACAGGGTTATCCAATGGGCCAACTAACGCTCTGCCGGACATAATGATGATGTGCTCGCTGACGCCATGCATATGAGGTTCTGAAATACGATCACGACCAGGCTGGGCAACCACAGTATAAATATCACGTCGCGAATCTGCGGGGGCTGATGAGAGTAAAAAGGCCAAATAGTTCGCGTGTTCGGCACTGATCGGTATCGCCTCCCCATGGCGGATCACAGTGACAGCTTCTTGCTTTTCTTCAATTAATCGTGCGAAAGGAATATCTAACGCTACACAAAGTGCCCATAAGGTTTCAATACTTGGGTTACCACTACCCGATTCCAATTGAGAAAGTGTAGATTTAGCGATACCCGCTTTGCGAGATAGCTCTGATAGGGATAGCCCGCTTTTTTGTCTTTCACGAACAAGGGCTTTTGAAATCAACTCAATGGGAGGTGAAGGTAGATTCAATTTTAATTTTCCTATTTAGATTGCACTTTATACTATCTATCGACATAATGAACAAGCGTATTATATATCGAACGGTCTAGGGATGCTAACTTCAATAAGCTCAAAGCTAAATCATAGCACAGTGAAAAATATAGCTCTTGTCTGTTTTGCTGACTTAATTGTTGGCATTTCTTATGGTGCATTGGCGCTTTCACAGGGATTTGACTGGTGGATACCAGTGACTTTATCTATTTTAGTGCTCGCAGGGGCGTCCGAGTTTTTGTTTATCGGCGTGATTTTTGCTGGTGGAAGCCCGTTTTCTGCTGCACTCGCGGGGCTATTAGTCAATTCACGACATATCCCCTTTAGTTTTGCGACTAGTGATTTAACGGGGAAGGGAGCAAAGTCGCTACTGGGCTATCATATTATGAACGATGAGAGTGTTGTGTTTGGCTTAGCTCAAGAAACTGAATCAGAAAAACGTGCGGCTTTTTGGTTGTGTGGGATAGGTATTCTATTGTGTTGGCCAATTGGTGTTGTGATAGGTGAGGTATTGGGCAGCTTTATTAATGATACTCATATATATGGCATGGATGCGATGTTTCCTGCGATTATTTTAGCGCTTTCATTGCCTGCGTTATCGGATAAACGCCTGCGGTTAACCGCCGTTATCGGTGCAGTTATCGCTGTTGCAACGACACCGATACTACCAGCGGGGATCCCTGTATTACTGGCATTATTGAGCTTGGTTGTTTATATAAGGAAATAATAGTGACAAATAACCCGTGGTTAATTATTAGCGGAATACTGCTGTTGGCGGTTGGTACTTATTTAATGCGAGCATCAGGGGCTTTGCTACGCGGTCGAGTAGTCCTTTCGGAGAATAGCAAAGTATTATTTTCAGCAGCAGCCATTGTTATTTTATTTTCAGTTGCGGCAACGTCTACGTTATTTTCAGGTGATGAAGTTTCGGATTGGCCTAAAATTGTAGGGGTATTAGTGGCAGGTGTACTGACTTGGTTTAAAAAACCATTTATTATCATTGTGTTGTCAGCAGCGGTTGTTACTGCGTTACTTAGGTTCATTTGATTAGTGGCTAATCTACTTAGTGCTTAAATTGAATAGCAATTAATTTAAATTGTGTTACTTGCAATAGCGTGTATTTATGTAAGTTATATAAGCCAACAGATAAAAAAGTGGCCCCGATTCGCAGAAGGCTGGGGCCACAGAAACTTACTCAGTTAGATCTTTAATTGTTTCAGAAGAGCCATTTTTTTGGACAGAGGCAATCCCTTTAAGCGCAGATTGCTTAGATGCATACATTTCACTTTTTGCAATCACTTCGTGATTTGCTGCTTTTAAAACGAAATAGTAAGGCTGAGCAACGTCTTTAGTGGATTTTTTTAATTCAAAATACCCCATGATAAGCTCCTGATTTTCTATTTAAGGGATGTCAAACAAAGTGTTAATAAATTACAGTTATTAACAATCTGCTTGAATTAAGAGTAGTCGCTATTAGGTGTTATTACTAGAGAGGAAGGTCCAATTCAGAGAAACTTTTTTTAAAAAAAAGCCTCTGGTATACAGAGGCAATCGTAGGATATATATACTCGTCATAATTCAAGTTACAGCGTTGTTGACGGAATTCATTCGTCGCCTAACTGCACCATGAGTTATTTAGAGTGTAGAACTCTTTATTGTCTGGATAAGATATCGGCTTTTATTGATAGGTGCTATCTGGTTGTACTTATCAATATAAAAGGTTTTGCCGATAACTTAATTAATTTTTATTGATACCATTATTACTGTGTAGCTGGGACACGAATTGGCTCTGGTGTTGGCATGGCATTCATTGGTTTAAATTCAGGGACTTCCATCACTGTAACTTTGACAATATAGCGTTTGCCATCTTCAATTTTGGGCGCATTATTGGCCAGCTTTTTTGCAGTTTCATTTGGTGTCATCGTTTGTTCCGCAACGCTATACACCATATTGTGATGGTTACCCATGTGCTGACGAGGCATTTTGTGGTTAACGCCATTTGCTGCTGCGGTAAAGCCGACGGTTAATAATGCTAAAGCTAATAAACTGGTATTTAATTTTTTCATTTCAGTATCCTCTGTATTGGTGATGGGCAAATCATTCACCAATTCATATTGTCTCGCAATCGCTTTTACCTCCCCTGACGGAAGCTCCATAATTACTGCACTTTTTATTCAAGCTTGAACCATAATTTATATAAAACAGTGGCTTATTAGACGGTAATTTACATTTTTAGACCACTTGTGCTAATACAAATTTCAGTGCTGGAGACATCAAAGGGGATAGTCTAGGATGGTAAGTTAGGTTCAACAAAATTCTAACAAAGTGAGTGTGTATGTCAGATAAAAAAATTCCCCTTTCTTTACTCGACCTTGCGCCAATCATTCAGGGTTCGACGGCGAAAGAGGCCTTTGCTCATTCCCTTGATATTGCTCAGTTAGCAGAAAAACTCGGTTACCACCGCTATTGGCTTGCGGAACACCATAATATGACTGGGATTGCCAGCGCGGCGACCTCGGTGTTAATAGGCTATCTTGCCGCAAATACTCACAATTTATGTTTAGGTTCTGGTGGCGTCATGTTGCCGAATCATTCACCGTTGGTGATCGCAGAGCAATTTGGCACACTAAACACACTTTACCCTGAACGTATTGATTTAGGCATAGGGCGTGCTCCTGGAAGTGATCAGCGAACGATGCAAGCTTTACGCCGCCATATGAATACGGATATCGATAATTTCCCGCAAGATGTTGCGCAAATTATTAATTGGTTTGATGCTATAAACCCAGACCCAGCAGTGCGTCCAGTGCCAGGCTTTGGTGAAAAAATTCCGGTTTGGTTGTTAGGATCGAGTTTATACAGTGCAAGGTTAGCCGCGCAAATGGGGCTTCCTTTTGCTTTTGCTTCTCATTTTGCCCCTGATTTATTATTACAGGCGTTGGAAGTTTATCGTGCTAATTTCCAGCCATCGCAGAGGCTTTCTAAGCCGTATGCGATGGTTTGTATCAATATAATTGCCGCGGATACTCAACGTGAAGCAGAGTTTTTATTTACGTCGATGCAGCAAGCCTTTGTTATGTTACGTCGTGGTCAACCTTCTCAATTGCCTGCACCTGTTGAGAGTATGGAAAATATTTGGTCACCCGCTGAAAAATTTGGTGTTCAACAAGCATTAGGCATGTCATTGGTAGGGGATAAAACCAAGGTACGTCATGGGTTGGATACGATATTACGGCAAACTCAAGCGGATGAAATTATGGTAAATGGCCAAATTTTTGATCATCAAGCTCGTTTATACTCTTTTGAGTTGGCGATGCAGGTAATGAACGAAATTATGTAATTTAAATAGCTGGATGATTAACACGTGTGCAAGGACGCATTTTTCAGATTTGGCTCAAAAAAGAGATAACCCAGAAAAATCTGGGTCATTGACGGCTAGCACGCTATTTGTGGTTGATGAGGCTCTAAAGGGGGTAAACCATGAGCAGCACGTGCTCTATCGCACGCCTCATTATAAATACCATCTTGCCAAGATTGTTCAAACTCGCGGCAAGGTGTTGGCCTTTGTGTGTATATCGAACAAGACACACACTCTCCAATGGTGCCCTCTAAAGCGCTACAACGCGTATTATGTTTTTGGTTTGTTCCCTGCATACAACTCATAAATGGGGTTATTTGCTCAGTTAAATGTTGTGGTACAACACCACCCCCACTTTCAGCCTCAGCCCAATAAAAAGAGACACGAAAATAGGCACAACATGCACCGCAGCTTACACAAGGGTTATCTGAAGGATCAGTTTTTAGGATATGGACATTATTAGTCATATTAAAAAACCATAAATGATGTTGATAAAATACCCATAGAAAATGGGTTGACGCAACACAAGCAGGAAGCTCAAGAAAACGTTGCTCAGGCTTTATTATCTTACGTTATTCCAGTTTATTGCAATATTATTCAGCACAAAAAACTGATTTTTTTGATATTCCCCAAGGTAAATAAATTTCACATACTTATCATAATCATAAAAAAACCTGCCAGAAGGCAGGTTTCGTTTGAATCATAATGATAAATTAAACATGTTTTAAATCAGCGTCATCATTTTGATTGAATATTGCTTTATCTGTTTCACCCATCAACTGGCTAGTCACTGTGCCTGCTGTCATTGAACCACTGACATTCAATGCAGTACGACCCATATCAATTAATGGCTCAACTGAAATTAACAGAGCAACTAATGTAACTGGTAAGCCCATCGCTGGTAGTACAATTAACGCGGCGAAAGTTGCACCGCCACCAACACCCGCGACACCTGCGGAACTGATAGTCACGATACCGACTAATGTCGCAATCCACAGCGGGTCGAATGGATTAATACCCATTGTCGGTGCGACCATCACGGCTAACATTGCAGGGTAAATACCCGCACAACCATTTTGCCCAATTGTTGCTCCGAACGATGCAGAGAAGCTAGCAATCGATTCAGGAATACCGAAACGACGTGTTTGTGTTTCAATATTTAGTGGAATACTTGCAGCACTTGAACGGCTAGTGAATGCAAATGTCAGAACCGGGCCCGCTTTCTTAAAGAATTTAATAGGGTTTAAGCCAGTCGTCGCCACTAAAATACCATGTACAACAAACATAATGCCTAACGCAACATAGGACGCAATAACAAAAGTGCCTAGGTTGATGATGTCATGCAAGTTTGAACTTGCTACGACTTTAATCATCAGCGCCATCACACCATATGGCGTTAAACGCATGACCAAGCGAACTAATTTCATTGCCCAAGCTTGCATAACATCAATCGCTGCTAAGGCTTTTTCACCACGCTCTTTATCATCTTTAAACAGTTGCAGTGCGGCAACACCTAAGAAAGCAGCAAAAATAACGACACTAATAATTGACGTTGGGTTTGCACCCGTTAAATCTGCAAATGGATTTTTTGGAATAAACGATAAGATTAGCTGAGGCACGGTTAAGTCAGAAACTTTCCCAATATAGTTGCTTTCTATTGCTGATAAACGTGCTGTTTCGGATTGACCTTGCACTAAACCTTCGGCAGTCAGGCCGAATAAATTGGCAATTAAAATACCAACTAACGCCGCAATAGCTGTGGTAAATAACAAGGTGCCAATTGTTAAAAAGCTAATTTTACCTAGCGAAGAAGCTTTATGTAGCCTTGCCACTGCACTTAGTATTGAAGCAAATACCAATGGCATAATCACCATTTGTAATAGCTGCACATAACCATTTCCGACAATATTAAACCACAGAATGGAGTCTTTTACCGTTTGGTGGCCACTACCATACACGAGGTGCAGTACTACCCCATAGGCAACACCGAAAACCAGACCGACTAACACTTTTTTAGATAGGCTCCAGCCTTTAGCCCCTAGTTTTGCTAACAGTATTAGTAGTGCTACAAAGCCGAGCACATTAATAATTAGAGGAATATTCATTCCGAACTCCAAATCATATTTTTATAAGGTATGTTACTTGCCCTTTAGTCCTTATTGGTTATAAGGATTTAGTTGCTTCAAACAACTGGTTATATGTTATCAGTTGATAAAACACATTTCTTATATCAAAAAGTAATAATATAGTATTATTCATACTTACATTATATTACAAAACTATAATTTATGTGGGGAGATATGTATCTATTTGATTATGAATGTATTTTAAGATCACATCAACATGGCTATAAAAATCAAATTGATAACCTACAGGTAACAAGCAGGCACAAACAGTCAAAACAATGGCAACAAAGCGTTCTCCACGTTGGCTATTTTTACCGCGGATCATGGGAAAACAAAAACGTTGAGGGAGTGGCCATAGGAATGGTACTCCTGAAGGGGTGAGCATGTCAGCGACTAGATGACTGATATAACCTAATAAAAAAGCTTGGATAATATCATTTGGAATTGCCCATTCGGTTGGTATCCATTGATAACAAGAAATCATCAAAAGTAACCATGCAACTAAGCTATGAGTAAACCCCCGGTGCCCACACAATTTGGAAATGGGTAATGAAAAAATCCGTAGTAGTCGACCAGGAATTGAAGAGGGGTGGTCAATATCGGGCAATAATGCGCCTAATAAGGCCCCTGGAACCATGTGCAGCCAATCACCATGAGCAATCTCTGGGGTGATTTGAAGTTTATGAGCCATTATTAAAGAGGCGACGGAAAAAAGCAGATGCCCTTCAGCTGTCATGGTGGATAAAATACCATCTGTTTATCTATACAGTTGATTGGCAGTATAAAGTGTTTGAAAAGAATATGATAGTGGTAGAAAGATAAAAAAACTCTTATTTATTAGCAAATAAGGGAAGTATTTTATAATTTAACACAATACCCCTACCTAAATTAGATAGGGGAGAACACTTATTAGACACTCAAGGTATTCTTAACGTAAATGTTCAGCCTTTAAGTCATTCAGTGAGGCTAATTTGATATCCGCCAAACCAAAGCGCGGGTCATTAAAATGCTTGCTGTCAGGCACCACAATTGAACGCATTCTGGCGGCTTTTGCAGAAATCATACCGTTAAATGAATCTTCTAATGAAACGCAATTGACGGGTTTAGTCGATAACTCAGCTGCTGCTTTAAGATAAACTTCAGGATGAGGTTTACTCAAAGGTAAGTCAGACGCAGAAATAACCGCAGAGAAATAGTCACGAATATCCAGAAGGTTTAATACTTTTTCCAACATATATAAAGGAGAGGCGGAAGCCAGTGCAATTTTTAAATCCATTGAACGGCAAAGTTCCATGGCATGCTGCACTCCAGGTAGAATAGGGCGAGTTTCTTCAACTAAGCCAACAACACGGTCAATAATGCGTTGTGTGGCTTCTTCTTGGCTGCATCCTTGCCAAGGAGAGGCGTGGTACCAAAGCTCCACCACATGGTCAATACGTAAACCCAAGGTATCAGGCAGGGTATCCGCAATTGAAACGTCAACACCCAATTGTGAAAAAATCTCAAGTTCAGCCTGTGCCCAAAAAGGTTCCGAGTCGATCAATAAACCATCCATATCAAAAATGACCGATTGGATGGGAAGATTATGGTACATGTCAAAACTCCATTCATGTCGTATTTATTAACGAAGAAGTCATGATATCAGTAAACTGACTTTAAGCGTATTACTTGAAATCAGTATTAGTCTAATATTGAGGAATATTCGGACAGTATGAAGTAAAAGTATAATGGTAATGAATAGCCTCACTATTTTGATTAGTCTGAAAGTCTATATATTATTATTAATCGTGAATTGAGATTTGGAGGCAATGAATATTTTCAGCTATGATTAGCGTTGAATAATCATTGTAAAAATTTATCAAAAATCATAACGCTGAGGAAAAGCAGTAATGAATTACCATAATGCCAATTATGTCGCAATCGGCAAACGTATTCTGGGTTGGGTTGTTTTTCTGTTAGCATTAATTTCGACATTGGCGTCTTTAATTAAACTGGCAGGCATGAAGGGGCTCGCAGGAGAAGGGATTAATGCAGTCGCTAATGATTTTATTAAATTAATGGCGGAAATGACCCGTCAAAGTACACCATTCCTAAATTTCTTTTGGAATAACTCACCAGTACCTCAAGTCGCTAATGGGTTTTCCGGCAGTAATATCAGCTTTATCATCATCTTTATTTTTATTTTTGTTGGGCTCGCGTTAAGTGCATCAGGTTTGCGCATGTACCGGCAAATTAAGTTTATTCGTGAAAGCCTAGAAGATCACGTAATCATAGAAAAAGCAAAAGGGATAGACATCTCAAAAGAAGAGCTTGAAGCTAAGGTGACTATTCCTCGTCATACGATATTCACTCAATTTTTTCTTCTTTATTTTTGGCCAATTGTATTGGGGCTAGCGTTGTATTTTCTTCTATGTTTCCTTAATTGGTAATTTTCGAATTTTCGTCATACTTCGCGTTATGAGGGTGTTGGCTGCGTTTAGCTACTCGGGTCACATACTTGTGTATGCTCCCCGAGATATCTGCACTTGCCGCCTACTCATAATGCGAATTATATAGAAAATTAATTATTCGTCGTACTCCATGCTATGAGAGTGTTGGCTTCTTTCGGCTATTTGGGTCACATACTTGTGTATTCTCCCCAAACTATCCTCAATTGCCGCCTTGCTACAGCTCGAATTATTTAGAAAATTAATTATTCGTCGTACTCCATACTATGAGGGTGTTGGCTGCGTTTAGCTTCTCGGGTCACATACTTGTGTATGCTCCCCAAACTATCCTCAATCGCCGCCTTGCCACAGTTCGAATTATTTAGAAAATTAATTATTTGTCGTGCTAAATGCTAAAAAACAGGAGCTTATTTTTCGTTGAGTAGATTATCAATAATCGTGCGTGCTTGCTGGTAGCTTTGTTCGTTACCAAAGATATGGGCTTGGTTAAGTAAATAGTAAAGTTGGTATATTGGTTGTCTATCTAAAAAGCCATTGGGGAGCGGCCAAACACTTTGGTAGCCATCAATAATTTGGATCGGAAGATCTTGATATAATGGCAACATCGCAATATCACACTCCCTATCACCCCAATAACATGCGGGGTCATATAGCACACCTTCAAGATTTTGAGTGATAGCACAGTTAGCTGGCCATAAGTCACCATGTAATAAAGAGGGTTGTGGCTGATGCCCAGCAAGTTTCTCTTTAACAATATCGACAATTTGCTGAATATCAGCAAATACCATTCCTTTTTCGGAAGCGAGTTGTAATTGCAAGCCAATACGCTTTTCTGCAAAAAATGAATTCCAACGCTTTTCCCAGCCATTAGGTTGCACAATTGTGCTTAGCATAGTATCAAAATCAAACCCGTAACTAGGCTGCTCTTCCCATTGATGTAAACGCGCTAATTGTTGGCCAAAATGCCATGCATTGGTGTTGTCGAAAGGCTTAAGAGGGAAGTATTCGAGCAGAAGGAAACTGTGGTGCTTATTACTACCAACACCGTAAACCTTAGGAACGGTTATCGTTTGGCTTTTAGCGAGCATTTCAAGTTGCTCAGCCTCTTGTTTAAATAAAGGCAAAAACTCACGCCGATTTTGTTTAATGAACACGGTGTGTTCGCCATAGTCAATTCTTAACGTATGGTGAATATCACCACCAGACAGAATGACTTTGTTACGTAGCTCCGCCTCACCTAAGTGTTCACTTAATAAACGACACATTGCTTGCCACATGACTCACCTCGCTCTGCTTTGGTCTTCATTAATACAATACTATAGCGACAGTTTAGGAATTAACAGTGATAATTGTTTAAAAAGAAGAAGCTATCACGAAATTATTGAACAATTATCAGACAATAAACACAAACCTGTTCTGCTTTAAATTTAGCCTATTTCTATCTAAATGAGAATGTTCAGATAATACGGTATGAGTTCAAGATCTTGACGCCATTTGCTAGTGATTTCAGGTAAACTGCAAAGAATACTTTCATACTCAAGGGGTGCTATGAACATGGATTTTCAAAAACCGCGCTGGTTAAGAGACTTACTGCGATTTATTCCACTGAAAAGTCAGTTTGTTCTATTTGGCAATGTTCGAGACCTACAAGCCAGCGAAATTGCGCCTAGGGTAGTGACACCACTGCCGTTTAACCAAGCACTCTTTAATAACTTGTTTCAGGCAGGGTATGCCTATGTTATTACCTATACACCACTGATTGGTTTTCAATGCGTGGCGAGCCCCACAGAAAACTCGCAAGCGAGTGCCACATTGATGCAAAACTTAGGTTTGCATATGGCTGATGATAAAGCCGCTGGTGGTATTGATATGTTGAATCATTTGCTGGAAAAATTTATTAACTATAAGCAGCAGCCAATTGCATTATGTATTGATTTCGCCTCTTGCTTGATTTCCCATCGCGATAACCTGACTCCCGCTGAGCACAGCTTATTTACTCGGGCTCTGGTGGTTTCTCACCAAGCAAAAACGCGACCAGCAGGGGAAAATAACCAGCCGTTCTACAATTCTATTTTTTGGATTGTGGAGAAAGAAACCGATTTACCTGATTGGTTTTTAGTTAATAACCCACGAGTGAGAGCCATTCCTGTTGCGAAGCCTGACAGCCAAGTTCGTCGGGTTCTTACGCCAATGTTGTTAGCTTCATTATCTGATGTTAATAGCATAGAACAAGCGGATAAAGACAGCTTATTTAATGACTTTATTGATGAAACAGAAGGACTCTTGTTACTGGACTTAACGGCGATAGTGCAGCTCGCACGGATTGAAAATGTCCCTGTGACACGTATTAGTGATGCGGTACGACGTTATAAAGTAGGCATAACGGAAGACCCTTGGAAAAAAATTGATAAGCAGAAAATACATAACGCCCCAGAGATTATTTCTCGCCGAGTTAAAGGACAACAACATGCCGTCACTCATTTATTGGACATTATTAAACGTGCAATGACCGGAGTGGGAGGGCATAAAGGTGGGCGACCTCGAGGCGTTTTGTTTCTAGCGGGGCCAACGGGTGTCGGGAAAACGGAACTGGCGAAAACGGTCACTCAATTGCTATTTGGTGATGAAAGTGCGTATATCCGCTTTGATATGTCTGAATTTAGTGCAGAACATGCAGACCAACGTTTAATTGGCGCTCCTCCTGGCTATGTCGGTTATGATTCTGGTGGTGAATTGACGAATGCCATTCGTGAAAAGCCGTTTAGTGTGGTGTTGTTTGATGAGATAGAAAAAGCACACCCTCATTTAATGGATAAATTTCTACAAATTATTGATGATGGTGTATTGACCTCAGGACGTGGTGATCGCGTTTATTTTTCAGAGTCGTTGATTATTTTTACGTCAAATCTTGGCATTTATCGTTTGGATGCAAATGGTGAGCGGGTAGCGAATGTCCAGCCGAGTGAGCCTTTCGAAACGGTGACGCGTAATGTGAAAAGTGAAATCGAACGTCACTTTAAATTAGTGTTAAATAGACCAGAGCTGCTCAACCGAATTGGGGAAAACATTATTGTTTTTGATTTTATTCGCCCCGATGTGGCACAACAAATATTCGAACAAATGGTGGGAAATATTCTTTCTGGTTTGGAAAAGCAATCACTGACTATTTCAATTTCACCACAAGCCAAAGAAACGTTAAAACAACATTGCTTAGCTGATTTATCTAATGGCGGTCGAGGTATACGTAACCAATTAGAAAGCTATTTAATTAACCCATTATCTCGCGCTGTTTTCGACCAAGATTTACAACCTAATTCGGCTTATCAAATTGTCGAAATTGCCACAGGTGAAACAACGCAAATCACGTTAGCAGCGATGAGTAATTGATGTGCTGAATGTTAATATTTCACGAATTCATTTTCCAATTACGGCTCTAGGCCCTGGAAAACGTATTGGTATCTGGTTTCAGGGATGCTCATTACGTTGTAAAGGCTGTCTTTCTCCTGATACATGGCAAGTGAAAGACAATAGCATCACGGTGAAACAATTACTGGACCAGATAACGGAGTGGTTACCATTCGCAGATGGCATCACGATTTCAGGGGGAGAACCGTTTGAACAGCCTGAAGCCTTATCCGCATTAGTGAAAGGGATTAAACAGCTAAAAGATGCGGATATTTTAGTCTATAGCGGTTATCAATGGGAACACATTGAAGAGCGTGTTTTACAAATGGCTCCTAATATTGATGCCTTAATTAGTGAGCCATTTATTGTGGATCTTCCGCAAACCCAGATGCTCAAAGGCAGTGATAATCAGCAATTGCATATGTTAACGCCATTAGGAAAAGTGCGATTTATGGCATATCAGCGCTCGATAACACCAGAAGATAAAGTACTGGATTTAGCGTTTGATGAAACAGGGCGGCTATTTTTGGCGGGGGTTCCTGAACGTAACGATATGTTGCGTTTGCGGACCTTGATTGAACAGCAAGATCAATCCTTGCGACAACTAAAAAAATAATTAATTGGATGAATGGATGACCATGATACGTTTTTGCCCACATTGCCAAACAGAGCGACCGTTAACTGAAATTTTTTGTGCTGGGCAAATTAAAACACCACAAGGAGATAATCAGTTTTGTGGTTGGGATTTAACCCTTGAAGCTATTCATGAAACGGGTTGGCGCCCCATTGATGAGCACAATACCTCGATTGAGAGCCCAAAACTCAGTATTGATGAGAATAATCAAAATAACCAAATTATTGAACAAAGAGTTTGTGTGAATGGGCATTCCATGGATGAGGGGGATTTTATCTGCCTTGAGTGTGGGGCGGATGCAGCTCTTGAACTAAGCAATATTGAGGAGCAATCTCAACGACTGATTGGTAATTGGCGACTTGAACGACGTATTAACCAAAACGATAGCCCACGGGAACGTTATTTAGTCACACATATTGAAAATGACAAAAATGGTGTGCTTACCTTATATCAAAAAGGTGAAGAACCTGATCCTACGATTTATCAAGTACTTCAATTGATCCCAACAGACCATGTGCCTGAGTTTTATGAAACGGGACGCTGGGAAAACCGCGCTTGGCATGTGACTGAATTATTGGAAGGTGGCTCATTGAGCCAATTTATTCAGCAAGGGGAATTTTGGCAGTTACATGAAATCCCCAAATTGGTTGAAGAAATGGGGCAAGCGATAGCGGCATTTACTGAGCATGGCTTACGTCATCGTAATCTATGTCCCGCTAATTTGTTGATCCGCAGCCGTGAGCCTTTAGATATTGTGGTAATTGAATATGGCTCTGCGAGTTTGTCTGAATTTGACCTTGATATCGTAACACCCTTAGATATTTCCCGTTATAGCGCACCAGAAACCTTAGCAGGCGGTGTGAGCGCCGCATCAGACTGGTGGAGTCTTGGGGTTATTTTATTAGAACAACTGACCCAAGGGCAGTGTTTTGCTCAAGTTCATGATAATGCGTTCTTAATCCAAGTCATGACTAATGGCGTTGATTTTCCTGATGATTTAGACCCCAACTTACAACTATTATTGCGCGGGTTATTGTGCCGGGATCGTTTTTTACGTTGGCAATGGCCGCAGGTGTCAGCATGGCTAGAGGGGAAAGCGGTCCAAGCACCGCAAAGTGCGATAGCAGGCTCGCCAACTCAATACCATCAAGTCCAGTTTGCCGGTCAGCAATTTTCTCAGCCAGATACTTTTGCCATGGTTGCTGGTGAACAAGCTCATTGGGATGGTGCAGTCCAATTTTTGCTACGCGGGGAATTAACGTCGTGGTTAGCAAAGTTTGATAATAGTCAGGAACAACTCAAACAACTTCAGGCTTTTTTAGATAGTCCAAAAACGCTAGATGGAGCCTTTCAAAGTGAAATTAATCAAGATATTAAACTCACTTTAGCTTTAAAAATCCTAAACCCGAATATGCCATTTATTTACCGTGGTGAAATCATCACACCGGCGTGGTTATTAGAACAGCCTATCCTTGCTTACGCACTAATTAGTGAGCCATTAACTCAACATATTCAGAATATCGACCCACAACATTGGTTAGTGCAGCTCTACCACCGCCAATGCTTAGTACGCCAACGCGCTGAACAATTGAATATATTACTCAATGAAGAAAGCTTGAAACTGTATTTGCTAATTACATCAATAAGCCAGCTCGCTGCGCGTTGGGAATTACTGCATAGCCAATTTCCTGACTCACATAATGAAAGCCTACAAGCCTTATTAGATAGACAAAATCTGCAAGAAATTGATTATATTTTATTGCTAAGCGCTGATATTGGGCAATTTATTTCATTGACTGCATTAGTCGAGCAATCTTTTGAATTAGCAAAACAAAATGATATCCACAATTTTGATAGCGAAATAGCCAAAAACCAACTTTTGTTACCAAGAGGGGAACTATACCTGCTCATTAACCACCGAGTCAGTGATTTCAAACGTATAGGGATCCCTGAATTAGATGGTTGGGTGGATGACTTTTTATTAATGCGTCGCTTACCATTAGTCAAAATCCTCGTATTGCTTGCCATTCCATTCGAACACTGGCAAGTACCCGAATCACAAAAATATGTTCTTGAAGTTCTAAGATTTTTTACACAGAAGCTCACGTCAGTAACACAGCGTGGAAACTTAGTGCGTATGCGTTTAACGCAAAATACTGGGCGAGTCGATTTAATGGAATGCGATAGCCCCGTTCGCCCTGCAAGTGCATTACTTGAACATTTATTGAACCGCAAAAAAAGCACGGTTACCATTGATAGTGATTTGCTATTACAGCATAAAGGCGTCAATGGCCGATTACGGATCCTACAATCAGATACGCAGTTATATCAACGGGATACAGGTATTGATGGCATGTACCTTGGTTTCCCATTCTTATTATTGCACACACAGCCGAATCAAATTAAACCACGAATTGCACCTTTATTTTTATGGCCCGTTTCATTACGGACTTCTTTAGCTCAAAACAGCCCTATACAGCTTAGTTTTGATCATGAGAGGGCGGCAATACGCTTAAATCCAGCACTGGCAAGCTTTGCGGGGATACCTCCGGTGAGTGAGTGGCAAACAATATTAGATAATTTATTATCTAAAGCAGGTTTAACCATTGAAGATATGATGGAGACACTTACGTCTTTATTACCGATACAAAGTACAGAACTCGCGCCACTTCCGTCGATCACTACTTCAATTGCAGAGAATAGTGCACAAATCTGTTGTTCAGCGGTACTCTTCCATACCTCGTTTATTGGACAGGCGATGAGTAGCGATTTACAGCAAATTGCTGGGCTACCTATTTCCCAAACAGCCTTAGCGACAATGCTAAAAGTCTCACCGCTCAATAGCACGAGTGAAACACAGCCAGATAATTTACTTAATCAGTATGCATTGTCATTGGCAGACCCATCACAAGAACAAGTTGTTCAAGCTGTACAAGCTAACACGGGGCTGCTGATTGAGGGGCCGCCAGGGACAGGGAAAAGCCAAACCATCGTGAGTTTGATTGCAGATGCGATAGGGCGTCAGCAAACCGTTTTAGTGGTGTGTCAAAAACCTGCTGCACTAGAAGTAGTCTATAAGCGTTTGATTGCTAATGGATTAGGGGATAGAGCACTATATATCAGCCAAAGCCAAAAAGGCCGTGAGATTATTTTGACGGTGAGAGAACAAATTGAGCAACTTTGGGGACAAGAAAAAAGCCAGCTCGTTGAGCTTGATTGGCAGGGAGAGAGAATTCATCTTGTAAATCGCGTTCAGCTATTTGAACAAAAAATAGATAGGTATTTTCACTCACTCAATAATATCGACGAAAAGTTTCAAGTTTCTTATAAACAAGTATTAAGCCAATTGATTGAACTTGAAAAGCTTCCTCATTTTGATATTGATGAACAGCACATTAAGCCTTCATTAGCGCAATTTGATAGCCATACGATTGAGCAACTAACGGATGATTTGAAGTCACATGCGTATACTTGGTGGCAATTGGATTATGAAAATAATGCACTAAAAGCCTTATCGCAGTTTACGGTGAATGACCCTCAATATTTATTGTTTAATCAATCTATTATGGGATTGATCGATACTGAAAAGCAACGTGATGAAGCTTATAAAACGCCATATCAGCAAATTACGTTGACTCAATTATCGACTCATGAGCAATGGTTATCACAGCATGAAGCACAATTTAGCCAATTAACGGCTGAACAATGGCAGGGTTTCTCCCGTTGGTTAACGCTATTTAGCAGTGAAACGGGAAATTTAGTTATTAACCAACTTGAGCTGTTGTATCAGCGTTTATTATCGATTAATGAAGAAAATATCGACCCGTTATTATTCCCTGTGTTTAGGGGGATTGATAATGACCATCTTTCCCAATTATCGCGAGCATTGATGGAAACAATGCAAGGGTCATGGTTACGTTTCTTGAACCCGTATTACTACCGTCGGCAAAACCAATTGCAGTCATTTATGGCGGCTAGTGGCTTAGCGCCTACGACTGAAAAACAGACTTCAGTGCTTAATACCATTGCCGTTGAACAACAATGGCGTTTACTTGAAAGGGAATTACAACCATTATATCAACAGCTTGGCCTTGAGCTTCAGCCAAACCACCAGTGGCGTAGCACATTGCAACCGTTGGTCATGCAATTAAAACGAGTGGCAGATATGGCTGAGCTTCTCACTCAGTACCCTGAACCTTTGCATTTTATAGACGCGATTACTCAGCAACAAAAAGCCGGGTTTATCCATCAATGTCATGAAGTCAGGGCGGCAATAGCTAAGTTACGTGCAAAAACGGAAAGCTTAAACCAATTAAGTCGGCTAGATAGCGTATTTTCATCAGAAACCGTTGAACGGTTTAAGATGGCCATCGTAAACGGTGAGTCAAATACGACTGAACTGGTGCTGATAGCGCAACAGAAAGAAAATTTACAGCGTTACCAATCGTTTCGGGAAGAAACACAACATTTTACCGAGCAGCATTGGGGGATCTTAACGCTATTAAAACCGGCTATTGGACAACTTATCGCAACTGAAGGGGGCACAACGCAATGGAGAGATCAATTAATTCAAACAATTAACTATTATTTCTGTCTGTTTACTAAAGCTCAATTGCAGGCAACATTGCCTGCATTAAGTACTAATCACGGCCAGCTGATGTCAGACCTAGCTGAACTAGAAAATGCTCAAAAACAATTACAACAATTCAATAAATTGGCATTGACGACCAATATAGATATCAAAACGTTAGGGAACCGCCGAGAATGGGAAGAAATTACTCGTTTAGCAGGGCCAAGAGCGCGACGTTTAAGGGAATTTATACAAGAAGGTCGAGATATTGGGTTAATGCAACTACGGCCGGTTTGGTTGATGACACCCGATGTAGCGAGCCAGGTGCTCCCTCTTGAAGGTGCCATGTTTGACAGTGTGATTTATGATGAAGCTTCACAGATGCCGATTGAATTTGCCTTATCGACTTTATTTAGAGCCAAACAGGCCATTGTTAGTGGCGATGAAAAGCAAATGCCACCTTCAAAATTTTTCACAGGCAAGCAAATTGAAGACGATATTGATGAAGAAGACGATGACCAACAAGAATTGGCAGGAGAGCAATGGGATTACCGGCAAATTAGTGATTGCCCTGATTTATTACATTTAGCACGTACAGTATTGCCTATTCATACATTGGATATTCATTACCGTTCTGCTTATCGAGAGCTGATTAATTTCTCCAATTTTGCTTTCTACGAAAATAGGCTTAATATTCCAGCGCAGTTTTCTTCTAAAATGGTCAGCAAAATTAAGCCATTACAGCTTATTCAAGTCAATGGTACATATGTTAACCAAAGCAATGAAGCTGAAGCAGTCGCTATCGTGGATCATTTAGCTTCAATGTGGCAACGGCCTTTCGAACAACGACCCTCTGTGGGGGTAGTCACGTTTAACCAAAAGCAAGCAACATTAATTAATCAAATAATTCAATTACGTGCAGCACAGGATGAAGATTTTCTTCAGGCGTATACGCAGGAAAACCAACGCACTCACAATGACGAAGATATGTCATTTTTTGTGAAAAATGTGGAAAATGTGCAAGGTGATGAACGCGATGTGATTTTATTTTCTACCACATTTGGTCGCAATGCGCAGGGGACATTCAGGCGTAACTTCGGGGTATTAGGGCAAACTGGTGGTGAACGGCGTTTAAATGTCGCCATCACTCGTGCTCGTCAGCAAGTCGTAATAATGTCATCAATGCCAATAGATGAAATTTCTGATTTACTAGCCACTTACCGCAAACCGGAAATTCCAAGAGATTATTTACAAGGTTATCTGGCTTATGCGTTAAATGCGTGTAACCCATTAATGCAAAAAGAAAATAAAAAATTACTTAGTCGCATGTGTCATACACAGTCAGCGGTTGATAACGAAACGCTCCCGCAAAATGCGTTTGTCGATTCGGTAATGAGTTTTATTCGACAAAGTGGCTGGCAGGTGACCACCGCAAGCCAAAATGGGGTATTCCATTTTGATGGCATTGTTGAGGACCGAACCAGTGGCCGTTTGCTCATCGGTATTGAATGCGACATACCATCACACCCACTATTAAAAACAGCGCGTTCTAGGGAGCTATGGCGCAGTGCTGTTCTGGCACGAGTGATACCAGCACGCTACCGGGTTTCTATTATCGAATGGTATCAAAATCGTGATTTGGCACAGCAACAACTGCATGATGCCATTTCTCAGGCTTTATTAACCTCATCCCTCTCTCAAATAGAGAGCCAAAATCCGCAAGAAGGTGCGTTATGAGTTCATCGGTTCATCGTATAACTGTTAGGGAAATGAATGAAATTCAGTGTCGGCGTCAGCTTGCGGTAGTTAAACGTCGATTTAAACAGTGGAATGCATTGGCAAACCGCAGCCAATATCATCAGCCGCGTATTGCACAAATCAAACAAGCATACCAGCAGTTAATGGAAAATGAGGCACAGGTTGCCACATTGTCAGCACGCAATTTAAGTTTATTAAATAACCAATTGGTTGAGTTTACTGGGACACTGAATAACGAAGTACAGGAAGTTCGTGAGCAACAACTTGAAAAACAAGCGTTATTAGCCCGAACAATAAAGTACAGAGAACATAATTTGGCTGAATTAATCGCACTGGTACATGAAAAACTGCCAAATGAGACCGAACTTCTTACGCAATTAATTTCGGCTAGTGAACTGGATGAAAACCAATCTAATAAATTAATTTTTAAAGTATTAGCTTTATTGAGTTCACAATCAACTTCACTAACACCATCGGCAGCGGCATTATTGAGCCAGCTAAAAGCACAATCTGAAGGCGTGAAGCAATTTTGGCAATCAGGTTTACCTCAAACGCCGTTTGCCAAGCAACGTGAACAGCTACTATTGATGATTGAAAAACTGAAATTAATCGCTTCTTCTGATGAAGCTCAGCGTGCGGAACAACAACTGGTTGAGCTTCAAGAATTTAAAGAAGGCACACAGCGCCATTTACGTGCCGATTCATTGATCATGACATTAGCAGGGCAATTGAAGTTAAGTCAGCAACAAATTGAACTTATCGATAAAATTGAACAACTTTGTGATGAATTGGCTATTTTTGCGAGTAATGAAAATGAAGCCATGATTTCGAATGCGTTAGCGAGTATACAATCAAGCTCGATAGAAGTGTTAACTACATGGATAGATAAGCTGAATAATGCCGTAAGTACTGCAGAACAACAGGTTGTTGCCACTGCACAAAGGAAAACGGTATTAGAAGGGTTAGGAAAACTCGGTTATCAAGTTCAAGATACTGATGTTAAAGCATGGCTGGATGATGGCAAAGTGGTCGTCACACACCCTGCAACGCCGGGGTATGGACTAGAATTAGGTGGAAAACAAGCGCGTTTTCAAGCGCGTACAGTGGCTTTTTCTGCAAGGCGGGATAATTCACGAGACCAGGATGTTGATGCAATTTGGTGTAATCAACATCAACAATTACAAGATATTATTGCTCAGACAGATGCGGAACTTGTTGTTGAGCAGGCGTTACCAGCGGGAAGAGGGGAAATGAAGGTGTATGAAACTCAATCTAAAGATCAACGTCATAATATTGCTGTAAACCACCTCAAAACACGCAGTAAATAGGTATCACTAAAGAAGATTTAGTCACATATTAGGGCATTATTTAAAATAAAAAAGCTGAATTCATTATGCGTGAATTCAGCTTTTTTGTTATATCTGCCATTTATTATGCGGTATGTATACTTTGTGGGTTAGTTTGACTTCTTTTGCGTGCTAGTACTAGCTTGCTATAGAGCAGGGCTATCACAAAATAAACTGCCTGCGTAACAACAATGGTTGGCCCAGTCGTCGCATTAATGTGAAAACTCAAGATGGTTCCAATAACACTTGATGTTACAGAAGCGATGATAGCGACGACGAGCATTTTGCCGAAGCTCCGACATAGGACAAATGCAATAATTCCTGGTGAGATCAGCATGGCAATAACTAAAATGATTCCAACCGCTTGCAGTGAAGCGACAATGGTTAATGCAAGTAAAGACAGTAAACCATAATGTATCAGCTTGACGGGGAGGCCAATCACACGGGCTTGGTTTGGGTCAAAACAATAGAGCATAAAATCTTTACGTTTCAGTAAGATAATTGCAATAGTGACCCCTGCAAATAGCAATATTTGCTTAAACTCGCTATCCGTGATCCCTAAAATATCACCAAATAAAATATGTGTAAGGTGTTGTTCGGTATCTATTTTAGCAAACATAACCAAGCCGATAGCAAACATCCCAGAAAACACAATCCCCATGACGGTGTCTTCTTTTATCCGACTATTTTCTTTTAAATACCCTGTCGCGACAGCGCAGAATAAGCCAGATGCGAAGGCCCCTATCGCCAATGGGATACCGAGTAAAGAAGCAATAATGATCCCCGGCAGAACGGCATGGGAAATTGCATCACCCATCAATGACCAACCTTTCAATACTAAAAAGCAAGAAAGGATAGCGCATACGGTCCCACTAACAATGGCGGTAATCAATGCTTTTTGCATAAAAGGAAAAGCAAACGGAGCCATCAGTAAGTCAATGAAATCACTCATGAGATGCTCCTTGTCGGTGTGACTGATGCAGCCGAGCTACTTCCTTTTTTGCATTACGTTTTGAGGCAAAAATACCGTGCTTAGGTGCAAAGAAAAATGCCAACAGGAAAATAATAGTTTGTAGTGTAACAATTAACCCACCTGTAGCACCGTTGAGGAAATAACTGATATAAGCACCAACAGCACTGGTTACGGTACCAATTGTGACTGAAATAATGAGTAAACGTTTAAACTGGTCGGTCAATAAATAGGCGGTTGCCCCCGGAGTGACGACCATTGCGATAACAAGGATTGCACCAACTGTTTGTAGGGCTGCAACAGTACAAGCACTTAATAATGTAAAGAAAATAATTTTTAGGCGTAATGGGTTCAAGCCAATTGAACGAGCGTGGCTTTCATCGAAAAAAACGGCTAATAAATCTTTCCATAAGCACAGCAGTACAATGAATGAAATGCCAATAATAATTTCTACTTGTAATACGTCAGAATCCGCAATACCTAAAATATTACCAAAAATAATACTTTGTACATTCACAGATGTTGGGTTCAATGAAACAATCAACAAACCTGCTGCGAAAAAAGTAGAGAAAATAAAGCCAATGACAGCATCTTCACGTAAACGAGTTAGATGCTTTATTAATGTCATGGCCAGTGCCGCGAGGATCCCAGTAAAAAAGGCTCCAGCCGCATAGGGCAAACCTAAAGCATAAGCACCAGCCACCCCAGGAACAACAGAGTGGGAGAGCGCATCTCCCATTAATGACCAGCCTTTCAACATCAAATACGCCGATAAAAACGCACAGACAGCACCAACAATGGCGCTGACCCAAATAGCTTTTATCATAAAATCATATTCAAAGGGCTGTAATAACATCTCAATCATTCGGAACCCTTAGCTTGGTTTTTTCGAACGGGCGCATCATGGTCATGACCATAGAATACAGCCGCTCTTTCATCATCGGTAATGACGGTGACAGAGCGAGGGTCATCATCGTCATGAAGCTCTTGACCTGACAGGTTAATATGACGCAATACACCGCCGAAAGCTTGCTGCAGGTTTCGTTGCGTAAATGTTGTTTCTGTAGGTCCACTCGCTAAAACAGTGCGATTGATTAAGATAACGTGGTCGCAAAACTCAGGCACACTACCCAAGTTATGAGTTGAAACGAGGATTAGATGGCCTTCGTCACGCAAACTACGCAGCAGGTCAATAATGGCATTTTCAGTTTTAACATCAACCCCAGTAAAGGGTTCATCAAGGAGTAAAACTTTACCTTCTTGTGCGAGCGCCCGCGCTAAAAAAACTCGTTTTTTCTGACCGCCTGAAAGTTCGCCTATTTGGCGATGTTCAAGGCCTGCAAGGTCAACCCGTTCTAATGCCATTTTGACCGCATCTTTATCGGCTTGTTTAGGGATGCGGAAAAAACCCATTTTGCCGTAACGGCCCATCATCACAACATCAGAAACGAGAACGGGGAAATTCCAGTCAACTTCCTCTGTTTGTGGGACGTATGCGATCACATTTTCTTTAAGCGCGGTTTTTATCGGCTGATCATTTAATGTCACACTGCCAGAAGATGGGGTGACAAGCCCCATAATGGTTTTAAATAACGTTGACTTGCCACTACCATTTACGCCAACTAAGGCACAAATAGAGCCACCAGAGATAGTAAAGCTTGCGTCATAGATAGCGGTGTGACCATTATTATATGTCACAGTCGCATCATCGACGATAAGATTCGGGTGTTCGAATTGACTTGAGTGATTCATATTACTGTGAAAATCCTTTCGCTATCGTGTCTACAGTCGTATTTAAAAGGTCTATATATGTTGGTACTGGGCCATCGGCAGTTGATAATGAATCAACATATAACACGCCACCGTATTTTGCCCCGGTTTCTTTACTGACTTGGCGAGCAGGTTTATCAGAAATGGTACTTTCACTGAATACCACAGGGATGTTGTATTTACGGACAGTATCAATCACTTTTTTCACTTGCTGAGGAGAGCCTTGCTCTTCTGCATTGATTGGCCACAAATACACCTCTTTAAAGCCGTAATCTTTCGTTAAATAGCTAAATGCGCCTTCACTTGAGACTAACCAACGTTCATTTTCTGGAATGCGATTTAAACGTTCACGTAAAGGGGCATCAAGTTCAGCAATTTGTTGCGCATATTTTTTAGCATTGGCATTATATGTTTCTGCATTTTCAGGATCATATTTGACCAGAGCTTGACGAATATTTTCAATATAAATTTTAGCATTGGCAGGAGACATCCATGCATGTGGGTTTGGATTGTCTTTATATTCACCTTCACGGATTGGCATTGGCTCAATACCCTCAGTGACTACGACTGCAGGAACATTTTTGAAATTTTCAAAGAAACGTTGGAACCAAACTTCCAAATTCATCCCATTCCATAAGATTAAATCTGCATCATAGGCTTTCATAATATCTTTAGGAGTCGGTTGATAACCGTGAATTTCCGCACCAGGCTTCGTTATAGACTCGACAATTGCTGCATCTCCAGCTACATTTTGAGCGATATCTTGAATAATGGTAAAAGTGGTTACGACTTTAAACTTTTTAGCAAAAGCAGGTTGGCTAAAAAAGATGACTGCTACCAAAGCAAACATACTGGTTAGTAAAGGTGCAGATAATCGAGATACGTTCTTCTTCATAAAAGTTGACCCTGACATTATTGGTTTAGCGTTTTTTAACATACAGTTGTTAAGGTTTATAACAATTATATTTTATATCCTAATTGATAATGATTATCAATATCAATTGTGAAAAATAAATACAAATAGTGTGGAATAGCATTATTCGTCATTATAGGCTTCTAAGTCCCATGGCTATTTGTATGACTAAAACACGTCCTGAAGTAAAAGTTAAGTAAAAATTATTTTATTTTTCTTAGGATTAGTTATTCTGCCATCGGCTTCCATCGTAGAGGATTCGACAGTGAGAAAAATAATTGGCGGTACTTTTATGCTACTGCTACTAGCAGGTTGTTCAAGCGAGCCAGATAGGCCTGTAACAAAACAGCGAATGTTAGAGCCTACAGGGCCAATAGCCACACAAAATACGACATTTCCAAGAACGCCTTTTGATGAATTTATTCGTGATTCTGCGGTTCGTTATAGTGTTGATGAAGCTTTAATTAGGGCTATTATTGAGGTCGAATCCAATTTTAGGCCTGAAGTTGTCAGTAAATCCAACGCAATAGGTTTGATGCAGATTAAAGCTTCGACAGCGGGGCGTGACGCATACCGTTACCAAGGAAAGCCAGGGGAGCCGAGTACTCGTGACCTAAAAGATCCACAAAAAAATATTGATATTGGCACAGCCTATATTCGTATTTTAAGGGAACAGCACCTTGCTGGAATAAGCCACCCTCAGACGTTATATTATGCAACTGTTGTCGCTTATGTGAACGGGGCTGGAGCGTTATTAAGAACATTTGATAATGATAAGGGTAGGGCGATTGCAATGATTAACAGCTTATCGCCGGAAGAATTTTATCAACATGTACAAACAAAACATCCTGCACCGCAAGCCCCACGCTATTTGTGGAAAGTTAAAAATGCTTACAATGCATTAGCTATGTCTTATTGATATTCACGCATTAAGTGTGGGAGTTGCGCGACAATTTCAACAATTCCGTTGATTACAAATTGCACTCCCATACAGATTAATAAAAATCCCATCACCCGTGCGATTGCATCAATACCGCTATTTCCTAGCCACCTCATAATAGAAGTTGCGCCTCTTAAACCAATCCAAACGATGAGACTTGCAATAAAAAAGGTAATTACGGGGGCGACTTTTAAAACCCATGGGGCAAAACTAACATTACCTTGTAATGATGCAGTGGAGCTGATGATCATAGCAATAGTACCAGGGCCTGCGGTACTTGGCATAGCAAGAGGAACAAAGGCAATGCTAGGTGATTCTTGGCGTTTTTTAGGGACATTTGGATCATCAAGGGCATTGGCGGTTGGGTCTTCCCCAACATCACTGCTAGGAAACAGCATGCCAAATCCAATAAATGCCACAATTAGCCCGCCTGCAATTCGCAGTCCTGGTATTGATATTCCAAATGTGTTCATGACTAATTGGCCTGCATAAAAAGCGATTGTCATGATTGCGAATACATAAATAGAGGCCAATAACGATTGATGGTCACGCTGCTCTTTTGTCATATTAGCAGAGATGCTTAACATGACTGCAATTGCAGTTAAAGGGTTGGCGAGAGGAAGTAACAGTACCAGACCAATACCAACGGCTTGAAATAGCTCAAGAAAATTTGTCATGGAAGTTAGATTCAAGCTCCTGATTAATGTGAATAAAATACCTTATCTCAAATGATAGCAAAATTTCTTATAGATCTGTAGGTTAGCATTTATATCTAGTGAGATATTTTATGGTAGGAGGTGGTTAGCATACTGATGAGTAAGAGTTAATATTAACTATCATTTATTAGTTTGTAGATAATAAGAGTTGTTCACATTAATTGTGGATAACAATGGCTTTCATCTGTGAATAACTTATTTTATTTGTTAAATAACAGTAAGATGAGTGATTGTGGTAAAAGTATTCAATTTTTAAAGGCAAAAAAAAACCTTTTTATGGGGGATAAAAAGGTTAAGGGCATTTCGTAACAGGTTGTCTTTAAGTTGATATGGAATGTAGTATATCTGCTGCAATGTTATTTACTGATAATTTATGTAAATTCATTAAAAGAATTCACTGTGACAGACAAGTAAAGGGTAAAAAAATATGTTAAACGGAATCAACCATTTAACTTTAGCTGTAACTGATTTAGAAAAAAGTATTGGTTTTTATCAATCACTACTTGGTATGAAGTTACATGCGAGTTGGAAAAAGGGCGCCTATATTTCCTGTGGCGATTTATGGTTATGTTTATCATTAGATATAACTCGCCAATTTTCGTCCCCAGAAAAAACGGATTACACACACTATGCCTTTAACGTTGATGCGAAAGACTTTCTTATCGTTGTTGATAGGCTAATGCAAGCAAATGTCATTGTCTGGAAAGAAAATAAAAGTGAAGGAGATTCTTTTTACTTTCTTGATCCAGATGGCCACAAATTAGAATTGCATGTAGGCGGCTTATTACAGCGCTTAAAGAGCTGCCAAGAAAAACCGTATGAAGAAATGAAATTTTATTAAAAAGAGTTATGGATTTCTTTACAAAGGATTTTTAGTTTTAAAAATAGCTTTACGCAGAGTTGGTTATCCTATTTTCAGTTAATTTTGAGTAATAGGAAAAAGAATGAAAAAACTTATAGCGACATTAGCCGGGGCGTCGATGCTATTAGTTTTGGCTGCCGCCATGTTACTAATCGTTTTTCCTCAGCAGTGGAAGCAAAGCATTTATCCGAATATATCCCAAGTCTTACCAACATCGCTCAGTGCTATTTTACCGCAGAGTTTAGCCAGTAATGATATTTGTAATAGTCTAGAGGATAACCTGCAAAGTTTTACTGATTATCTTAAAGTGAATCAGGACATTGTTGATGTAAAGGGAATGAATAGTTTAGATGAACAACTTGCCAATATTCAAACCAGAATTGATTCTATGCCCAGTGATGTACGAAATTTAGTTTGCCAGCAAGAGTATAGTAAATTAGAAGGTTTAAAGAGTGTGTTTTCCTTAACTCCCAATAACTAATTATTTTTGTAGTTAATATCACTCCTCTATATGTTCCTCCACTCAAATTTATATATTCATTTATGGTATGCTAATAGCATCATTTTGGCTTACAGGTAACGCAATGAATATATTTAAATTGCCATTATTGAATTGGTTAGTCGCTAATGGGGTCGCTGTATATTTTCTTTCCAAGCAAGGTCTTTTAGACTGGACGTTTTCTGGTTGGATGGGAATTTTAGGTATATTAATTGCACTGGAGAGTGTGAGTTGGGTCGCGACGAGTCTTTACTACTTTTATAAACATAAAACATCACCAAATCCTACGGTTAAGGCAACGCATTTAGTGACTAACGGGCCTTACCGATTTTCACGTAATCCAATGTATTTAGCTTTTACATCAATGAGCCTGGCTTTAGCTTTCTTTTCACATTCTCCTTATTTTTTGGTCGCAGGGTTAGTATTTTGGCTGATTACTGATTTATACACGATCCCACAGGAAGAACGTTTTTTATCTGCATCATTTAAGAATGAGTGGGAAAAATATAGCAAACAAACGAGACGTTGGTTATAGATTGGTGGAAATGAGACGCTTTATCATTTAATCTGTTTTGTACACTTCAAATTTAGAATTTACGCAAAACATATTTAGGATAATCATGAACTATCAGGTGGCGCCATTTTGGATATATTCCAGTAAACTCGCATGTTTTATAATGTTCAGCGTATTTTTTGCTTTTTTTTCGGTAAGTGGTTTTATACTTTATTTATTTACCATCGGGGTTGTTTGGGCTGTCGTAGTCTCATTTAAAATTCATGGAATGAAGGAAAAAGGAATAGTCTTAAAAAATAGCGATACATCTGATTGGATGGTATATGTGAATGGTATTCCAGTCCAAGAAAGAAGACAAACTCTCTCCAATCCCTGTTTTGCAACGATACAGCATGCGAAGTCATTCTTTAGTATTGCCTTTATTATTCGGGCGTTAATTCAAATTATCTTTTGTATTTATTTACTTTGGCAAATAGAGAAATTAGATAATACTTATGTACTATTACTCTCGTTAATAGCCACTTTCTACATCATTTACTCTTTATGGAAATCAATTCAATCGGTTATTATTCTTCAACAAAATAAGATAATCAGTGAAGAGTTAATCGCACCTAGTGGATCCCGTTGGTATCGTGTGTTTTTCAAGCAAAAAGAAAAACTATTTCCTGCATTGGATAACTTATTCATCATTTAATCGGGAAGGTGTTGATTTTTCATATGAAGAAGAACAATTCACGGTATTACGCTATCACCATAAAATAGGTCTGTGTTATCATTAGCAGTTGAGTTGCTCACGATGTAACGAAATAGGGCGTTTTAAGTTTCCCATATTTGTGTACATATCTTGCATAGTGAAGTGAGAAATCGTTAGTAACGTATTGATTTATAACTTTGGAATAATCAAGCAAGTGATCTTTCGTGTGGGTCACCACTGCTGATAAGGATTTTTTAATGCCTGTTATTACTCTTCCTGATGGAAGTCAGCGTCAGTTTGACCATCCCGTTTCTGTGATGGATGTTGCTCGAGACATCGGAGCGGGTTTAGCTAAAGCCTGTATCGCGGGTCGAATTAATGGCGAACGCGTTGATGCATGTGAAATAATTGAACATGATGCAAATGTATCCATTATTACGAGCAAAGATGAAGACGGACTCGAAATTATTCGTCACTCTTGTGCTCACCTGTTAGGCCATGCAATCAAACAATTATGGCCAAACACTAAAATGGCGATTGGGCCGACTATCGACAATGGTTTTTACTATGATGTTGATTTAGACCACATGCTGACCCAGGAAGACTTGGAAAAGCTTGAAAAGCGCATGCTTGAGCTTGCCAAAACAGATTATGATGTGGTGAAAAAACGTGTTTCTTGGAGCGAAGCTCGTGAAACATTTGTGGCTCGAGGCGAAGACTATAAAGTTGAAATATTAGATCAAAATATTAGTCAAGATGACCGCCCTGGTTTATATCATCACGAAGAATATGTTGATATGTGTCGCGGTCCACACGTACCGAATATGCGTTTTTGCCACCATTTTAAACTACAAAAAGTGGCTGGTGCATACTGGCGTGGTAACAGCGATAACAAAATGCTGCAACGTATTTACGGCACCGCATGGGCTGATAAAAAACAATTGGCAGCCTATTTATTACGTTTAGAAGAAGCAGCTAAACGTGACCACCGTAAAATTGGTAAACAGTTAGATTTATACCATATGCAAGAAGAAGCGCCGGGAATGGCATTCTGGCATAATGACGGTTGGACAATTTTCCGTGAACTGGAAACCTTCGTACGCACTAAACTGAAAGCTTATAATTATCAAGAAGTGAAAGGGCCATTTATGATGGATCGCGTATTATGGGAAAAAACAGGTCACTGGGATAACTATAAAGACGCTATGTTCACGACGTCATCTGAAAACCGTGAATATTGTGTAAAACCAATGAACTGCCCAGGTCACGTACAAATTTTTAACCAAGGTTTGAAATCATACCGTGACTTACCATTGCGTATGGCAGAATTTGGCAGCTGTCACCGTAATGAGCCATCAGGTGCATTGCACGGCTTAATGCGTGTGCGTGGCTTTACTCAGGATGATGCACATATCTTCTGTACTGAAGAGCAAATCTTAAGTGAAGTCACTAGCTGTATTGAAATGATTTATGATGTTTACGCAACTTTTGGTTTCGAAAAAATTGTTGTAAAACTATCAACCCGTCCTGAAAAACGTATCGGTACTGACGAGATGTGGGACAGAGCGGAAGAAGACTTAGCCAACGCCCTGAAATCAAAAGGTATTGAGTTTGAATACCAACCAGGTGAAGGCGCATTTTATGGCCCGAAAATTGAGTTTACACTGTATGACTGCCTTGACCGTGCATGGCAATGTGGTACTGTCCAGTTAGACTTCTTCTTACCGGGTCGTTTGACAGCTTCCTATGTAGGTGAAAACAACGAACGTATCGTTCCTGTTATGATCCACCGTGCAGTGTTAGGTTCACTAGAACGCTTCATTGGTATCTTAACAGAAGAGTATGCAGGCTTTTTCCCAACATGGTTAGCACCACAACAAGTGGTTGTAATGAACATTACTGATAGCCAAGCAGACTATGTTCAAGAATTAGTAAGCAAGCTGCAAAGTGTTGGCATTCGTGCGAAAGCGGACTTACGTAACGAGAAAATCGGCTTTAAGATCCGTGAGCACACACTGCGTCGCGTCCCTTACATGTTAGTATGTGGTGATAAAGAAGTTGAATCAGGTAAAGTCGCTGTTCGTACCCGTCGTGGTAAAGACTTAGGCAGCCTTGATGTCAACGAATTCATGACAAAACTGCTTGAAGAGATCCGCAGTCGTCAACTCAATCAGATGGAGGAATAAGGTATTAAAGGCGGAAAAAAACTCCCAACAGCGCGTCCAAATCGAATTAACGATGAAATTCGCGCAACAGAAATCCGTGTCACTGGTTTAGACGGTGAGCAACTTGGTGTTATGAGTGTGCGTGAAGCCCTCTTTAAAGCAGAAGAAGCTGGTGTTGACTTAGTCGAAATCAGCCCAAATGCTGAACCACCGGTTTGTCGTATCATGGATTACGGTAAATATCTTTATGAGAAAAGCAAATCTCAGAAAGAACAAAAGAAAAAACAAAAAGTTGTTCAAGTGAAGGAAATTAAATTCCGTCCAGGAACAGACGAAGGCGACTACCAAGTTAAATTACGTAGTCTAATTCGCTTTTTGGAAGATGGTGACAAAGCTAAAGTGACACTGCGTTTTCGTGGTCGCGAAATGGCTCACCAACAGATTGGCTTGGAAGTGCTTAACCGCATCAAAACCGATCTGGATGAACTGGCATCTGTTGAATCATTCCCATCAAGGATTGAAGGACGCCAGATGATCATGGTATTGGCACCAAAGAAAAAATAATTAAGCCAGTATGGTTATAGCGAAGTAATTGCTAGAGTCTAGCAGCGCTCATTTTGGGCGCTGCTTCTCTGTTTTATCCGAGTTTTCTTTTTATTAATGATGAAAGTAATCTCATAGTAGCTAAGATACGGGTGTATTTTATGTCTTGTTATTTGCTTCATTAATGAATAAAGATAATTACGTCAAAGCAATATTTGGCCTCAATAGCCAAGTTTTCAAACAGTTCAGTGTGATTTATTGCAAGATTTACTTGAGTAATCCGGCAATAAGCATTAAAATCCGCGGTCGAATCACTTTGTCAGTGCATAGCGCATGAAGACAAACACAGAATATCGTACACACGTCAGGTATTAACTATTGAGTGACGAGTGTATTTGCTTGAGAGAAGCAAATCTCTTTATCCAATTGGAGGAATGAAGTATTAAAGGCGGAAAAAGAATCCCAACAACACGTCCAAATCGTATTAATGATGAAATTCGTGTTCCAGAGGTCCGTTTAACGGGTTTAGACGGTGAACAGTTAGGCATCATGAGCGCACGCGAAGCGCTTGAAAAAGCTGAAGAAGCAGGTGTAGACCTAGTAGAAATCAGCCCAAATGCTGAACCGCCAGTTTGTCGTATCATGGATTACGGCAAATTCCTTTATGAGAAGAGCAAATCTCAAAAAGAGCAAAAAAAGAAACAAAAAGTTGTTCAGGTGAAGGAAATTAAATTCCGCCCTGGTACAGATGAAGGTGATTATCAGGTCAAACTACGCAACCTGACTCGCTTTCTGGAAGATGGTGATAAAGCTAAAGTTACACTGCGTTTTCGCGGTCGTGAAATGGCTCACCAGCAGATCGGTCTGGAAATGCTTAACCGCATCAAAGCTGATCTGGAAGAACTGGCATCCGTGGAGTCTTTCCCTTCAAGAATTGAAGGACGTCAGATGATCATGGTGCTGGCACCGAAGAAGAAATAATTAGGCCTGCAAGTAATACTCGTTTATAGCAATATAGATGTTATTCGCCTAATTAATTCGTAGTTAATCACAATGCGAAGTTGGAAATAAAAGAAATGCCAAAGATTAAAACTGTACGTGGCGCAGCAAAGCGCTTTAAAAAAACTGCAGGCGGTGGCTTTAAGCGTAAGCATGCAAACCTTCGTCACATCCTGACTAAAAAGTCAACTAAGCGTAAACGCCATTTACGTCCGAAAGGAATGGTATCTAAGGGCGATCTGGGTCTGGTAGTTGCTTGCCTGCCTTACGCATAAGTAAACAATTTAGTTAATATAAGATAAAGACGATAGGAGATAGCTTATGGCTCGCGCAAAACGTGGTGTAATCGCCCGTGCACGTCACAAAAAAATTCTGAAGCAAGCGAAAGGTTACTATGGTGCACGTTCACGTGTTTACCGCGTAGCATTTCAAGCGGTAATCAAAGCTGGTCAATACGCTTACCGTGACCGCCGTCAACGTAAACGTCAGTTCCGTCAACTGTGGATCGCACGTATCAACGCTGCGGCTCGTCAGAACGGTCTGTCTTACAGCCGCTTCATCAATGGCTTGAAAAAAGCTTCAATTGAAATCGACCGTAAGATCTTAGCAGACATCGCAGTTTTCGATAAAGCAGCATTCACTGCTTTAGTTGAAAAAGCGAAAGGCGCTTTAGCTTAATTGTTTGCTTGGAAAGAGGAGGGAAACTTCCTCTTTTCATTTATAGCTATTTGTGTTAATACTTTAGATACAGTTAGTTATTGAGAGTTTACTACATGCATTCTGTGATTTTTCGTTTCTTTTTTTACTTTAGCACCTGAATTTCGGGGGCTTTTTCGCGTAAATAGAAAAAAGAAATGAAAAGTTACGCTAAAGCCTCCTTAGGGAGGCTTTTTCATTTCTAGTTTTAGATTAAGTACAGTAAAATCAGTTAAGTATTCATTCATTACCAAATAGAATGTGAAGCTTAATATATATAGTGAATAACTAGCAAAAAGACCAAGTGGTCATAAAGGGGAAACAATGCCACATCTCGCTGAGTTGGTTGCACAGGCAAAAGCAGCCATTGAACAGGCCCAAGATGTTGCTACGTTGGAATCAGTGCGTGTTGAATATTTAGGCAAGAGCGGCCATTTCACACTACAGATGAAAACGTTGCGTGATCTGCCTGCTGAGGAACGTCCAGCAGCAGGGGCTGTGATAAATGAAGCTAAAGTACAGGTTCAAGATGCACTGAACGCCCGTAAGGACACGATGCAAGCTGAAATTCTTAATGCACGTCTAGTATCAGAAAAAATTGATGTGTCATTACCTGGGCGTCGTATGGAAAATGGTGGGTTACACCCAGTGACCCGTACAATTCAGCGAATTGAAGAGTTTTTTGGCGAATTAGGTTTCTCTGTTGAAACTGGTCCAGAAATCGAAGATGACTATCATAACTTTGATGCGTTAAATATACCTGCTCACCATCCCGCGCGTGCTGACCATGATACTTTTTGGTTTGATGCAAAACGCTTACTGCGTACGCAAACATCGGGTGTACAAATCCGTACAATGAATGGCCAACAACCACCGATTCGTATCATTGCTCCTGGTCGTGTATATCGTAATGATTACGACCAAACGCATACACCAATGTTCCATCAAACAGAAGGCCTGATTGTTGATAAAGATATCAGCTTTACCAATCTAAAAGGCACATTGCATGATTTCTTGAATAACTTCTTTGAAGAGGAAGTTCAAGTACGTTTCAGACCATCATATTTCCCATTCACCGAACCTTCAGCGGAAGTTGATGTTATGGGTAAAAATGGTAAATGGTTAGAAGTATTAGGGTGCGGAATGGTGCATCCAAATGTATTGCGCAATGTAGGTATTGACCCTGAAGTCTACTCTGGATTTGCCTTTGGTATGGGGATGGAGCGCTTAACAATGCTACGCTACGGTGTTTCTGACCTACGTGCATTCTTCGAAAATGATCTTCGTTTCCTCAAACAGTTTAAATAAGGCGGGGTTATCTCATGAAATTCAGTGAACTATGGTTACGCGAATGGGTAAACCCGGCGATCAGTAGTGAAGCATTATCTGACCAAATCACGATGGCGGGTTTGGAAGTTGATGGTGTAGATGCAGTTGCTGGGCAATTTCACGGCGTTGTTGTTGGTGAAGTGGTTGAGTGTGGTCAACACCCAAATGCAGACAAACTGCGCGTTACAAAAGTTAACGTAGGCGGTGAGCGTTTATTAGATATCGTCTGTGGTGCACCAAACTGCCGTCAAGGCCTAAAAGTTGCTGTTGCAACGGTTGGCGCGGTATTACCGGGTGATTTTAAAATTAAAGCGGCAAAACTACGTGGCGAGCCTTCTGAAGGTATGCTGTGTTCTTATTCTGAACTGGGTATTTCTGATGACCACAGTGGCATTATTGAATTGCCACTAGATGCCACTATCGGTACCGATATTCGTGAATATCTAAAACTTGATGATAATGCAATTGAAATCAGCATTACACCTAACCGTGCAGATTGCTTAAGTATTCTTGGGGTTGCACGTGATGTCGCTGTTATTAATAAATTAGCGCTAAATGAGCCTGCTATTAATACAGTATCTGTGACCACAAAAGATACTTTCCCAATTCGAGTAGAAGCACCTAATGCCTGCCCACGTTTCTTAGGTCGTGTGATCAAAAATATTGATGTGTCAGCGCCAACGCCAATGTGGATGAAAGAAAAGTTGCGTCGTGGTGGCGTCCGTTCTATTGACGCGGTTGTGGATATTACCAACTACGTCTTATTAGAATTGGGTCAGCCTCAACACGCTTATGATCTAGACCGTTTAGATGGTGCTATTGTTGCTCGCATGGCAAAAGAAGGGGAGAAACTAGTTCTCCTTGATGGCAGTGAAGCAACGTTAAAATCAGACACATTAGTGATTGCTGATGAATCAAAAGCACTGGGGATTGCAGGTATTTTTGGCGGTGAACACTCAGGTGTTAATACGGAAACCAAAAATATTTTATTAGAGTGTGCATTCTTCGACCCATTATCGATCACAGGTCGTGCACGTAATTACGGTTTGCACACTGATGCATCTCACCGTTTTGAGCGTGGTGTTGACCCTCAATTACAGTTTAAAGCGATTGAACGTGCTACTGCGCTAATTGTTGAGATTTGTGGTGGTGAAGTCGGTGAAATTATTGATGTAACCAGTGAACAGCATTTACCAAAAGCCGCAAATATTAAACTGACACGCAATAAATTAGACCGTTTGGTTGGTCACTTTATTGAAGATGAGTTAGTTACTGATATTTTGACGCGTTTAGGGTGCAAAGTCACGGTTTCTGCTAATACATGGGATGTTGTCGCCCCAAGTTGGCGCTTCGATATGCAAATCGAAGAAGACTTAGTGGAAGAAGTTGCTCGTGTATATGGATATAACAGCATCCCTGATGTGCCATTACGTGCTGATTTGACCATGACTAACCACAAAGAAGCTAACTTACCTTTAAAACGTATTAAAGCAATGTTAGTTGACCGTGGTTACCAAGAAGCAATCACTTATAGTTTTGTTGACCCTAAAGTTCAAGCTTTACTGCATCCACAACAAGACGCGTTGCTTTTACCTAACCCTATTTCTGTTGATATGTCAGCGATGCGTTTATCGTTACTGACTGGTTTATTAGGAACGGTTGTCTATAATCAAAATCGTCAACAAAATAGAATTCGTTTATTTGAGACAGGTCTGCGCTTTATTCCTGATAATCAAGCAGAATATGGAATTCGCCAAGAACCTATGTTGGCAGGGGTCATTACAGGTAACAGATTTGAAGAACATTGGTCATTAGATAAACAAGTTGTTGACTTCTTTGACTTAAAAGGTGATCTTGAAGCTGTTTTTGAATTGACTGGGAAACTAAATCAAATTACATTTAAATCTGAGGCACATCCTGCATTGCATCCAGGTCAAAGTGCTGGGATTTATCTGGAAAATGAACACATTGGCTTTATTGGTGTAGTTCACCCAGAATTAGAACACAAACTCGATTTAAATGGTCGTACGGTGGTGTTTGAGGTTCGTAGTGATGCGATAGCACAACGTGTCATCCCTGAAGCTAAGGCGATTTCGCGCTATCCATCGAACCGCCGTGACATCGCTGTTGTCGTGCCAGAAGATGTGGCTGCTGCTGAAGTTTTAGCAGAGTGTAAAAAAGTTGGCATAAATCATATAGTTGGCATAAACTTATTTGATGTGTACTGTGGTGAAGGAATAGCGGATGGCTATAAGAGCCTTGCTATCAGTCTTGTCTTCCAAGATACCCAGCGTACTATGGAAGAAGAAGAGATCACTGCTACCGTTGATCTGTGTATTGCTGCGTTAAAACAGCGATTCCAAGCCTCCTTGAGGGACTAAACCTATGGCGCTTACTAAAGCTGAAATGTCAGAAAATTTGTTTGAAAAACTGGGTGTTAGCAAACGTGATGCTAAAGACCTTGTCGAAACTTTCTTTGAAGAGGTTCGCCTTTCCTTAGAAAATGGTGAGCAAGTAAAATTATCTGGATTCGGTAACTTTGATTTACGTGATAAAAATCAACGTCCCGGACGTAACCCAAAAACTGGGGAAGATATTCCAATTACTGCCCGCCGTGTTGTTACCTTCCGCCCAGGCCAAAAATTAAAAAGCCGTGTAGAAAAAGCAACGCCGAAAGAGTAATTATATCGTTCGATATGAAAAAGACCGCCTAGGCGGTCTTTTGTTTTTTTGTCACATAAATTGTTTGAGCTCTCTATCTATTAACGTCATAAGAAGTTCATTCGCGGAATTCTTAAAAGCGGTTTCTTTCATCATAACTTTATGTTTTTTCTTTTCACTTAACTTATTGAAATTATTATATTCGTCAGTTGTTATTTTGGTTGATGACAACCCTCCACCAACAGCTATGGCAATATTCTTTGGTTCCATTTTGTTTTCTTTTGAATGTATCGCGATTTTAACAAACAGCGGCATACAAATTTGTAAATGCAATGGTAGTTTTTGCAGCTCAGGCAATCTTTCATCCGCGTTGTTTTTGGCTATCTGTAAAGTTTTATCTCTCTTGTTTGGAGCCATATTTTTAACATTTTTTTTTGTTTTATTTTCTTTATCGATTGATTTTTCATATTTATTTATTAATTTTTTGAGTTTGTCTTCTTCATTTGAATGCTTGGTTATTATTTTGTTTCGTAACTCTTTAATGGCGCCGGTAAGTTCATTTTGTGTAAAACTATTATCTTCTCTTATTTTTTGACTAAAGCTTGCATTATCAGTTAGTTTTACTAAGAGGTCAGAAATTTTAGAGTTAACACCGCTTATCCTTAAGATACCTTCTTGTTTAATAAATGTTGGGTTACTCAGCAAAGCTAAAATAATCGTATTCATGGAATGAAGCTCTGCTTTTTTACCCTCAGATATATCAGGATACTGGTTGATTAATTCAATATTTTTTAAGTAGATCTTGTTGGCTGCACTTGCCCATTCTTCAGTTGGGCACTGAGCTGACAAATCACTCGCTTCAAGTTCATATTGTTTCTGAAGCTGCTTCGCATGAATTGGTTCAATAGGTTGATTTACAAAGTTGTTAGTAGGTTGGTTATTGGCAGATGGAGGTAAGACAGTTGTACTTTTAATATATGCGGGGTTATCTATAATCTTAATATTGTCAAACTTATGTTTTACCATAAATTTGAGTTCATGATACAGAGAATCAAGGGACTGCATTACTGTATTTTTAATGGCTTTTAGTGAATGAATAAAAGACGTGTTTTGTCTTTCATCAGATGATTTCGCTTTATTATCGTGTATCTGATTTGTAGACGAATATATTTTAGAACAGTTCATATGTATTACTCCAAAGTAAAAAAACTAAAGAAGTTTAGATTCATTCGTATACTATCTCTTACATAAAAAGCTATAATTCATTAACTTAATGAAAAAACATTTATTATCATGATAGCTAACCAACTTGAGCATTTGAAAAATAAACAAAAGGCAACGGACTTACGTTTGATTGTTATATTGGTTATCAGTCTGTGTATCGTGTCCGTTTTTTACCTTTGTGTTGGGGAAATATGGTATTGGCCGAATCAATGGGTCGGAGAAAGTGCCAAGCTTTTTGTTTGGCAAATTCGTTTTCCACGCCTATTAGCCGTGATAGTTATTGGTGCAGCGTTAGCTGTTACTGGGGCCCTTATGCAAGCTTTATTTGAAAACCCACTAGCTGAGCCTGGGTTATTAGGTGTAAGTAATGGAGCGGGTGTTGCGGTGGTGCTGGCTGTATTGTTGTCTTCAGGCGTGACGCATTATTGGCTATTAAGTATTAGCTCAATTATGGGAGCACTATTTTTTACCTCCATATTGCTCTATTTTGCTCGCCGTAAAAACTTGAATAATTCAAGTTTATTGCTTGTTGGTGTTGCTCTAGGCGTGATTAGTGGTGCCTGTATGACATGGATGGTGTACATGAGCAGCAACCTTGATTTGCGACAGTTACTCTATTGGATGATGGGGAGTTTTAGTGGGGTTGATTGGCGACAATTTGGTCTTGTTATTGGTTGCTTGCCATTTTTAATTTGGGTGCTTTTCCAAGGAAATATACTGAATTACCTTTCATTAGGAACAGTACAAGCTTATCAATTAGGTATATCAATCCATAAATGGCGCGTTATATTGATTATTATTAGCGGTGTATTAATTGGCCTCAGTGTTGCTATTGCGGGGGCGATTAGCTTTATTGGCTTAGTTATTCCTCATATATTGAGATTAAGTGGTTTAACAGATAACCGCGTATTATTGGTTGGTTCTGCAGTGGCAGGGGCATTAGGGTTATTAACAGCAGATATTCTGTCTCGGTTATTAATCGCCAATGCGGAAGTTCCCATTGGTGTTATTACGGCAACCTTAGGGGCCCCGGTATTTATTTTCTTGTTAATCCGTCACCAACAATGGCGGTAGAAATGATGGAAAATAAATTAATTATTGATATTAAAAATATTACCATCGATACACGCTTGGTCAATGTTTCAGCTCAAGTGCTAACTGGTGAACAAATTCATATATTGGGTGCCAATGGGGCCGGGAAAAGTACATTATTAGCTGCGATAAGCGGTTATTTGCCTGTAGGTGGCGATATTTTAATTGGTGGGCGAAGTATACGGCAATATCATATTGCTCAATTGAGCCAACAACGTGCTTATCTTTCACAATTAGTTAGTTACATTCCAATACTCAAAGTTTTTCAATATGTTGGCCTGTTTTCACCTAACACAGTGTTTTCTGCTGGTGTTTTTGAGCGTTTATGTAGCGATTTTCAACTAACATCATTATTAAGTAAACCTATTAACCAACTCTCGGGTGGTGAATGGCAAAGAGTCCGAATTGTAGCAGCATTTTTGCAGGTCTGGGATAAACAGCAATGCGAGGGGAAATTTATATTATTGGATGAGCCGACCAATAATTTAGATATTATTCAGCAAGCAATGCTTGATAAATGGATTAAATATTTTTGTGATTGCTTAGGAACCGTTATAATGAGTGGTCATGATCTTAGCCATTCGTATAAAAATGCATCTTGTATTTGGATGATAAAACAAGGACAGTTAGTCGCAGTAGGGAAACCAGAATGTATAATGACAGAAAAAAATTTATCTGACATATTTATGTCTGAAATTAAGTTAAGCCATAGTGCATCTCACCGGGTGTGGCAGGTTATAAATTTAACGGATAAGCAATAAGGTGTTTTTATCACTTATTTTTGCATGATAATCCCGCAATGTTTGCAGGTGTTGAGGTTCGGTTAAAGTATAATTAACTAGAATATTCTATTCACAATGAAAACTAGGCTATAAACAATATGAGCAATTTCTTACCATTTTCAAAACCGGCAATCGGTGATGAAGAGGTCAAGGCAGTTGAAAAAGTTCTGCGTTCAGGCTGGATAACTACAGGCCCACAGAATCATCAATTAGAAGAAGATTTTTGTAAGCGTTATGGCTGTAAGCATGCGATTGCACTTTCTTCTGCAACAGCGGGGATGCATGTTGTCTTAATGGCATTAGGTATTGGCCCTGGTGATGAAATTATTACACCATCACAAACATGGGTTTCTACGATTAACATGATTGAATTGCTTGGTGCAACCCCTGTGATGATTGATGTTGATCGTGACACATTAATGATCCAACCTGATGCCGTAGAAAAAGCGTTAACAGAAAAAACAAAGGCCATTATCCCAGTTCATTATGCGGGGGCTCCTTGTGATCTTGACGCATTGCGTTTGATTGCTCAAAAAGCCGGTGTAGCTTTAATTGAAGATGCAGCACATGCCGTGGGTACTCGTTATAAAGATGAGTGGATTGGCGAAAAGGGAACGTCTATTTTCTCTTTTCATGCCATCAAAAATGTCACCTGTGCGGAAGGGGGATTAGTCGCAACAGATGATGACAAGCTCGCTCAGCGTGTACGAACGCTTAAGTTTCACGGTCTAGGCGTTGATGCGTTTGATAGACAAATGCAAGGCCGTAAGCCGCAAGCAGAGGTTGTTGAACCTGGTTTTAAATATAATTTGTCTGATATCCATGCTGCAATAGCGGTTGTGCAATTATCTCGTGTCGAGCAGTTAAACCAGCGTCGTGCTGAACTGACGGCGCGTTATCGTGAATTGCTAAAAAAATCCCCATTACAGATGCTTACCGTACCTGATTACCCACATTTACATGCTAATCATTTATTCATGGTGCGTGTTGATAAAAAACAATGCGGTATTGACCGTGATACTTTCATGGAAAAATTGAAAGAGCACGATATTGGTACAGGGCTACATTTTCGTGCTGCCCACACACAAAAATATTATCGTGAAAAATATCCTGAATTAACCTTACCTGAATCAACATGGAATAGTGCGACATTATGTTCGCTACCATTATTCCCTGATATGACAGATGCAGATGTTGAACGGGTTGTCAAAGCTGTAGAAGCAGTTCTTTTGGAGTCAAAATAGTGTCACACGCAGATGAATTTGATGAGATAAAAAAAGTCTCAGTGGTAATCCCTGTCTATAATGAAGAGCAGAGCTTACCGCAATTACTAGAACGTACTATCAAGTCATGTAAACAATTAACTCAATCTTATGAATTAATTTTAGTTGATGATGGTAGTAGCGATCGTTCAGCACAAATGCTTACAGAAGCAGCGGAAAATCCAGAAAACCACGTTATTGCAATTATTTTAAACCGTAATTATGGGCAGCATTCTGCTATTATGGCAGGTTTTAACCAAGCGGATGGCGATTTAGTAATTACCTTGGATGCGGATTTGCAAAATCCGCCAGAGGAAATCCCTCGTTTAGTGCAAACAGCGATGCAAGGTTATGATGTAGTTGGTACACGCCGTGCGAATCGCCAAGATTCTTGGTTTCGCAAAACAGCGTCTAAAATGATTAATGCGATGATCACCAAAGCAACAGGCCGCTCTATGGGTGACTATGGCTGTATGTTACGTGCATACCGTCGTCATATTATTCAAGCTATGTTGCAATGTCATGAAAGAAGTACATTTATTCCTATTTTAGCAAATACATTTGCACGTAGAACCATTGAAATTGATGTAGCGCATGCAGAACGCGAGTTTGGTGATTCTAAATACAGCTTTATGAAGCTGATTAATTTAATGTATGACTTATTAACATGCCTGACTACGGCACCACTGCGTTTATTGAGTGTTGTCGGTAGTATTATCGCCGCTGGCGGTTTTTTATTAGCGGTATTGTTAATTGCATTGCGTTTAATTTTTGGCGCAGAGTGGGCCGCAGATGGCGTATTCACGCTGTTTGCAGTACTCTTTATGTTTATTGGTGCACAGTTTGTTGCCATGGGTTTATTGGGCGAATACATTGGTAGGATCTACAATGATGTGCGCGCGAGACCCCGTTATTTTATTCAAAAAGTCGTTGGAGCAGATGCGAAATCCGACAAAAATCAGGAAGAAGACTAATGAAAGCTATTGTTTTTGCCTATCATGATATTGGCTGCGTAGGGCTAAAAGCGCTTGAAAAAGCAGGTTTTGATATCCAAGCAGTGTTTACCCACACTGATGACCCAAATGAAAACCACTTTTACTCCTCTGTTGCGCGTTTAAGTGCTGACATGGAGCTTCCTGTTTTTGCGCCTGAAAACGTTAATCACCCATTGTGGATTGAACGTATTCGCGAAATGAAACCTGATGTGATTTTCTCCTTCTACTATCGTGATATGTTGAGTGAAGAGCTGTTAGCTATCGCGCCTAAAGGTGCGTTTAATCTACATGGTTCATTACTCCCTAAATATCGCGGTCGTGCGCCTATCAATTGGGCATTATTAAAAGGCGAAAGCGAAACAGGTGTAACCTTACATAAAATGGTAGCTAAAGCCGACGCTGGCGATATCATTGCTCAAGAAAAAGTGGTTATTACCGATACAGACACTAGCCTAACTTTACATGCAAAAGTCCGTGAAGCGGCGGAAGTTTTGCTGGATAAAACACTGCCATTAATCGAAACTGGTAGCTACAAAGCCGTTGCACAAGACGAAAGTCAAGCAACGTACTTTGGTCGTCGTACCGCTGAAGATGGTTTGATTAATTGGAACGACAGTGCAAAAGACGTTAATTGCTTGATTCGTGCAGTGACTGAACCTTACCCAGGTGCGTTTACCTATTTAGGTGCGCGCAAAATGGTTATTTGGCGCGCACGCGTTTTAGATGATAACCAAGGTAAACCAGCAGGTACGGTACTTTCGAGTGACCCACTGCGTATCGCTTGTGGTCAAGGTGCTATCGAAGTGATTAGCGGCCAAAGTGAGACGGGTTTATATATGCAAGGTAGCCGCCTTGCTAACGAAATGGGTATCGTGACAGATGTTCGTGTTGGTGCAAAACCAACGGCACAAGTAAAACGTCGTACACGTGTTCTGATCCTTGGTGTTAACGGCTTTATCGGTAACCACTTGACTGAGCGCCTGTTAAAAGACGGTAATTACGATATCTATGGTATGGATATCGGTTCTTCCGCAATTGAACGTTTTATTGGTAACCCACGTTTCCACTTTATTGAAGGTGACGTTAGCATCCATACAGAATGGATTGAATATCACATCAAAAAATGTGACGTTATTCTGCCTTTGGTTGCGATCGCGACGCCAATCGAATATACCCGTAACCCACTGCGTGTTTTCGAGTTAGACTTCGAAGAAAACTTAAAAGTTGTACGTTACTGTGTGAAATACAACAAACGCATCATTTTCCCATCAACTTCTGAAGTTTATGGTATGTGTGATGATAAAGAGTTTGATGAAGATGAATCACGCCTGATCGTAGGACCAATCAATAAACAACGTTGGATTTACTCAGTATCTAAACAATTACTTGACCGAGTGATTTGGGCATACGGTGCAAAAGAAGGTCTGAAGTTCACCTTATTCCGTCCATTTAACTGGATGGGACCACGTTTAGATAGCTTGAACTCTGCGCGTATTGGTAGTTCTCGTGCAATTACACAGTTGATCTTGAACTTGGTTGAAGGTTCTCCGATTAAACTGGTTGATGGTGGTGCACAAAAACGCTGTTTTACAGATATTAAAGACGGTATTGAAGCACTGTTCCGTATTATCGAAAATAAAGATGGTAAGTGTGACGGCCAAATCATCAATATCGGTAACCCAACGAATGAAGCCAGTATTCGTGAATTAGCGGAAATGTTGCTGGAAAGCTTCGAAAAACACCCACAACGTGGAAAATTCCCTCCATTTGCAGGTTTCCGTGAAATCGAAAGCAGCAGCTATTATGGCCAAGGGTATCAAGACGTTGAACACCGTAAACCAAGTGTTGAAAACGCACGTCGTTTACTGGACTGGGTTCCAACTATCGATATGAAAGATACCATTGAAGAAACATTAGATTTCTTCTTACAAGGTGCTGTTGAAGAGTTAGGTAATAAAGACTAATGAAAAAAGTTGGCTTGAGAATTGATGTGGATACCTACCAAGGTACATTAAAAGGGGTTCCACAGTTACTCAAAGTGCTCAAAGAGCATAATATTCAGGCCAGCTTTTTCTTCAGCGTAGGACCCGATAACATGGGGCGCCATTTATGGCGCCTTTTGCGTCCTAAATTTCTGTGGAAAATGCTTAGGTCTAATGCAGCATCCCTTTATGGGTTAGATATCTTATTAGCGGGCACAGCATGGCCGGGTAAAAAAATTGCTAAGGATTTAGGTTACTTGATGAAACAAACCTTGGATGCTGGCCATGAAGTTGGCTTACATGCATGGGATCATCAAGGCTGGCAGGCTAAGGTTGCGAAATGGAGCAAACCGCAACTGACTGAGCAGGTTAAGCTAGGTGTTGATGCATTGGAGCAAGCTATTGGGCATCGTGTGACTTGTTCAGCCGTCGCTGGTTGGCGAGGCGATGAGCGCGTATTGGAAGTTAAACAAACGTTTAACTTTGACTACAACAGTGATTGCCGTGGTAAATATCCATTTAGGCCAATTTTAGCGGATGGCTCATTAGGGACAGTTCAAATTCCTGTAACACTGCCGACTTACGATGAAGTTGTGGGAACAGTCGTGAGTGATGAGGCATTTAATGATTTTATTCTTCAAGCAATTAAAGAAGATCAAGGCATTCCAGTTTATACTATTCACACTGAAGTGGAAGGGATGTCTAAATCGGAACAATTTTCACAATTATTGGAACGAATTACACAAGAAGATATCCAATTCTGTACATTGAGTGAATTACTGCCAGACGATTTGAATTCATTGCCAAAAGGGCGTGTGGTGAGGGCACCATTCCCTGGGCGTGAAGGCTGGCTAGGCTGCCAAGAAGAGGAATAAGCAACCTATGTTGAATAACCGAGCGAGCAAAGTAGGAGCCTCTCTGCTGGCTCTTTTTTTTATCTTAACCTATTTATTGCCGTTGGATAGCCGTTTACTTTGGCAACCAGATGAAACACGATATGCGGAAATTAGCCGTGAAATGTTACAGCGTGGGGATTGGATTGTTCCTTACATGCTGGATGTACGTTATTTTGAAAAACCAGTAGCAGGTTACTGGATAAACAATATTAGCCAAATGATTTTTGGTGAAACTAATTTTGCTGTTCGCTTTGGTTCGGTTTTTTGTATTTTCCTCAGTGCATTACTTGTCTACCGTATGGCAAAAATGATGTGGCGTAATAACCACGTTGCTTATGTTGCTAGCCTCATTTATATCTCAATGTTCTTGGTATTCTCCATTGGAACTTACAGTGTGCTCGACCCCATGTTGTCTTTATGGATAGCGGCAAGCATGTTCTGTTGTTTATGGGCAATGAAATCGAGAGACGTAAAATCCAAACTAGCGGCATGGCTTTGTCTTGGGCTGGCTTGTGGCATGGCATTTATGACTAAAGGCTTTTTAGCCCTTGCGATCCCCGTGATAGTCATGCTTCCTGTCACAATCTACCAAAAGCGGTTCCTTGAGTTACTTAAGTACGGGCCGCTTGCAATAATTTCGGCGGTTATTATCAGTTTGCCATGGGCTTTGGCGGTTGCAAAACAAGAACCAGACTATTGGCACTATTTCTTTTGGATTGAGCACATTAAGCGTTTCACAGCAGATGATGCGCAGCATATTGCACCGTTTTGGTATTATATTCCAATTATCATTCTTGGCGCTATTCCATGGGCAGGGCTGTTGCCAGGTGCAATAATGAAAGGCTGGAAAGAACGTAAATCTAGCCCCGATATGTTTTTCTTACTGTGCTGGTTTGTTGTTCCTGTTATCTTTTTCAGTATTTCCCGCGGTAAGTTACCAACGTATATGTTACCGTTTATGGCGCCATTGGCATTGCTTATGGCGAAGTATGGGGTTGATTGCGTTCGTAATGGTAAAATGAAAGCATTGAAAGCCAATGGGATCATTAATGTTGTATTAGGGATCGCTGCGGTTATAGCGGTAATTGTCGTGAGCACGGTGATCAAAAAACCGTTATACGAACCTGATGAATGGTCAAAAATGGTGTTAGGTGTCGTTGCATTTTCTATTTGGGCGATTATCGGTTACCTATGTACGGTATTAAATGCTAAATATTGGTTATGGGCAGCCTCGTGCTCTTTGGCCGTGAGTTTGTGTATTGGTAGTGCTCTGCCGAACAACACCATCGATTCTAAATTACCTCAAAACTTTATTCATCAAAATCATGATTTACTGATGAATAGCAAATATTTGATGGCAAGTAATGTTGGGGTCGCAGCAGGCCTTGCGTGGGAAACACAAAATTCCAATATCTATTTATACAATAGTAGTGGAGAGCTAAGTTACGGTTTGGAATACCCAGATAGCCAACATCGCTTAGTTAAACCGGATCAATTTGCACAGTGGCTAGAAAAAGCACGCAAAGAAGGGCAGGTAACTGTTGTCTTTTTATTAGGCCGTAAAGAAGGGTTACCGGATATTCCTAAGCCAGATGAAGTCATTAAAAATTCACGTATGGCGATTGTGGTTTACCATCAACAATGATTGCACAACTACTGCTGTTATTGCTGGTTAGCGTTTTGACCTGCGTTGGGCAAGTGGCTCAAAAGCAAGCCGTCGTCAATTGGCAGAGTAATAAAACCAATAAAACAGCATCAGCCTTTCGGTGGCTGGTGCTGGCGGTTTTTATGCTAGGCCTTGGCATGTTGTTTTGGTTGAAATTATTGGAAACCATGCCGCTGAGTATCGCTTATCCAATGTTAAGTATTAATTTTGTATTAATTACTTTAATTGGCCAGTTTGTTTATAAAGAGCAAACTGGGCTTAACCACTGGTTAGGGGTTGCTGCCATTATGTTTGGTATTTTGCTAATGAGTATCGGCGTATGAACAAGGGTTATTTGTGGGTGATTAGCAGTGCTCTATTAGTCACAGTCGCTCAACTGAGCTTAAAAGCCGGGGTAGTTGAACTACCCTCATTCACACTTGGCTGGCATTGGCTACAATTAGAGTGGTTACTCGCAAATATTACTAGCTTAGGAATTATTTTTTTAGGGTTAGTTTGTTATGCGTTATCGATGTTATGTTGGCTATTAGCTTTAAAACACATAGCATTGAATAAAGCTTATCCGCTTATTAGCTTAAGCTATGTTTTCGTTTATTTATTAGCAGTTTTCTTACCTTGGTTTAATGAACCTGCGACAGGACTAAAGGCCATTGGAATTGGTTTTATTTTATTAGGGGTATGGCTAATTAGCCGGCCCAATAAATCACCAAGTGATAGAACGGAATAATTTCTTAGTTGCTTATATTATAGTCTTCACGCACTATAATATAAGCAAGTTATCGCAATAAGATAGATAAATAAGGTGCTTTATGGTTATCAAAATACAACACCTACCACTATTATTGTGTTTAGTTTTAATTGGTTGTTCATCGACATCCGTTAAAAGAACGCCGCCGCCATTAAAAACACAATTATCAGACCCAATCATGACGATAGCGCAATTAAAAGACCAGCTAGAGCAGTGGTATGGTACGCCTTATCATTATGGTGGAATGAATCAAAATGGTGTGGATTGTTCCGGTTTTGTCTATCGCACATTTAACGACCGTTTTGCCATTCAGTTACCTCGAACAACAGTAGATCAAACTCAATTAGGCACACGGATTGATAAATCTGATTTGATGCCAGGGGATTTGGTGTTCTTTAAAACAGGTTCAGGGGAGAATGGATTGCATGTGGGGATTTACGATACCGATAATACATTCATTCACGCATCAACGAGTAAAGGGGTAATTCGTTCATCAATGGATAACGTTTATTGGCGAAAAGTGTTTTGGCAAGCAAGACGTATCTAAATTCACTATTTTATTCAGTGATTATGCTATCTTAAGGGCAAGTTTTGTTTTAAGGATAGCTCAATGTCAACAGTACGTTTACTCATCTCAGAATCCTACGACCCTTGGTTTAACCTTGCGGTTGAAGAAACTATTTTCCGACAAATGCCAACCGACCAACGTGTTATGTTTCTTTGGAGAAATGCGGATACCGTGGTCATAGGGCGCGCTCAGAATCCGTGGAAAGAATGTAATACACGGCGGATGGAAGAAGATAATGTTCGTTTAGCTCGGCGCAGTAGTGGTGGTGGCGCTGTCTTTCATGATCTAGGTAACACTTGTTTCACATTTATGGCGGGAAAGCCAGAATATGATAAAACAGTTTCTACACAAATCATTGTTGATGGATTAGCACAGGTCGGTATTAACGCACAAATTTCAGGTCGCAATGATTTGGTTTTAGATACAGAAAGTGGTCCGCGAAAAATATCCGGTTCTGCATACAGAGAAACGAAAGATAGAGGTTTTCACCATGGAACCTTGCTGATTAATGCAGATTTAAGTCGTTTAGCTAATTACCTGAATCCAGATCCTAAAAAATTACAGGCAAAAGGGATCACGTCAGTGCGTTCTCGTGTAGCTAATTTATCTGAACTTGTTCCTAATATTTCTCATGAAATTGTTTGTGAGGGAATAATTAAAAGCTTTTTTAATTACTTCGGTGAAACGGTCGAAGCAGAGTATATTTCCCCTGAAAGATTACCTGATTTGCCAAATTTTCCAGAAACCTTTGCTAAGCAAAGTAGTTGGGAATGGAATTTTGGGCAAGCACCAGCGTTCACTCACTATTCAGATACACGTTTTTCTTGGGGAGGAATCGAGTTTCATTTTGATATCGAAAAAGGCGTGATAAATCGCTGTCAGTTTTTTACAGATAGCTTAGACCCATCCCCTTTGGAATGGTTAAGTGAGCAATTGACGGGTAAAACATATCAGACAGAAACAATACGCTCTTTAGGTAAACAAATGGCCGTAAAATGGCCTCAATTGCAGGAGCAGTTAGCTGATTTGGAAAACTGGTTAGTGCATGAATTAAGTTAAAAAAAGAGCCGACATAGTCGGCTCAGACATAGACTTCAAAATTGCAAATAACTAATAGGAAGGGATGTTCTAAAATAATCAGTTATGACAGCTACAAGTCATAAAGTTTTTGCATTCAGGTAATTCACCTGATTGGCGAAATTTTGCAGGCGTTGTATCAAAGTGCTTTTTAAAGATGCGGGTAAATGTCGCCTGTGAACTAAAGCCATATTGCAATGCGATATCAAGAATAGGTAAGTTGCCTTCACGTAATGATTTAGCTGCTTCTAATAAACGACGTTTACGGACGTATTCACCAAGCGTGCAGCCTTTCATTTCCTTGAAAACACGCTGTAAATGCCATTTTGAATAGCCGCTTTTATCGGCAATTGTGTCGATTTTGATGCCTTCATTGCGCTGCAACTGACTTTCAAGCCATTTAACAATATCGTTGACTACACTTTCTGACATATTTACCTCCTACTCAAGTAGGCTATTGTTCATTAATAACTAATAATAACTCACGAAATTAGGGTCTATTCTTCCTGTTTTTCCGATATATCGATAGGCTAAACGTGCGGTTTTTTAATGAGAATAACTATCAGTACAATAGATGTTGAAAAAATTAACATTTTAAACATTCAATATTGTATGTTTAAAATTCTTTTAATTCAAGTAACTATGTTTTTATGTCATTTTTATAGATGAGAAAAAGAGAAAGTTTTCATCATGTTCAAAAAAATTGTTCAAGCTATTCGAAATTATTAACCAAGTAAATAATTGAAATATTATTGCTTCATTTATAATCGTATTTCTATAACAATAAACAGGAAATTCCGAGGTAATTGTTATGATTGAAAGTGCTTGTAACTACAGTTTTCGTAGTATGAATAACTAATATATGCGGTAAGTTAAATACTTTATGCGAGAGATGGATGATTATTCTATTTCTATATCAAAAAGTGGCTTGTATCGTTGTTGTGAATTAATGAGGTAAAGGGTCTATGGCAATTTTCATGTCTAATTCAAACCACAATTTCTGATTGAAAAGTATTTAGAAAATTACCATGACAGATTATCTACTTTCTGATTATTCTTTTATTATATGCGAGATATCGAAAGAATTTGCTTGCTCCATTCTATTTGTTCGGGAGTGCCTTCAATACGCTGGCCATACATTTGAATAATTTGGTTACCTTGGGTATCAAAGACCTCAAGACTTGTCACAAAGCCATCTTTAGTTGGCTTACGTGTGACCCAGCACTCAGAAATGCCATTTTCAATGATATGAAGTTTAAAGTTTGTACTTGAAACATTTAACCAATCAGTTTGAGAACTTTCAACAGAGAGTGATGATAGTTCATTTATTTTTCCTGTAAATATTTGCACACACCCACGGTTTCCTACAAAGAGCATAACTTCATTTTTTGCATGGTATGCAAGAGAGAGTAATTCAGATAAAGCCGTAGTAGGGACTTGCCATGCTAATTCTTGGCTAACGACACGAAAAACTTGCTGACGACTTAAATTGTGTTTCTTTAATATACCAAAAAACTGATGAACATTGGTCATCTCACGCCATTGTTGCTCTAATTGAGAGGCGAGTTCTTCGCTAATTTTTTGTTCTGAAAATGGCGAAATTGTTTTAGGTTCGATAGGCGGATTCTCTGATGTGCTGTAGCGCTCTATCATGGCTTGCCAAGCAGCTATATCAGAGTTGTCGGTGGAAAAGACCTTGTGTAACGAATCACCATATTTATCGAAAAATTGAATACTGTGGCGAGTTCCCTCTGGCATTTTTTCAGTGAGTGCAAAAACTGAGCTCCACTGCGCAAAGAACATGCGTAAGTCTAATGCTTTAGGGTTTAGAAATAGCCCACCGTGGTTACTAAATTTTGGGTTATTGTATGCACCCGTTTGAATACTAACAGCGTACTGATTACGAGTGATCCCTATAGCTTTGCCTATTGTGGTTAAATCTTGCAAGATATCAATAGGTTTACTGACCAATCGTTGAACATTATCTTTACCGACACGACAATGAATTAGTTGGGCCTCCGATACGCCAAGTAAGGCCGCTATTTCTTGGGAGTGCTTATCAGAGTGCGTTTTCTTAGCTTGCAGGTAATCATTATAGAGGTTTGAATTCACAAATTTTTCCTTAATAAAATTAAAAGACATAGTGAAAAGTTATCAACTGATTTATTTTTTATACTGCTGATAAATTTAATAAAATCAGTTGATAACATAGTTTTTTACTACTTAACTACCAGTTGTAATTCATGTTGAGATAAAAGTTCCGACCTTCTTGGGGTACACCAGTGGAAGATAGATATGGCTTATCAAATGCATTTTTCATTGTGAGAGTCGAACTTAACCCTTTTATGAATTGATCTGCTTGGTAATTCACATAGAAATCATGAATGCTATAGCCCGCATATTGAATGACTTCTTTATGATAGCGGTCTAAGCCTTTATCAGATCTGTGATGCCACTTTTTATATTTATCGTTACCTTGAAGTTGCGTTCTTGTAGAGAATTCCCCTATCCAACCTAGAGTAAAGCCAGTACTAGCAACCGGTACATTGAATCGAGCCGTTAGTGTTTCAGGGCGTATAGACGAAAGAGAATAATGTGAGCCGTCTTCTCTACCTGTGGTTTTATTGTGATTGATATTTAATTCAAACCACCGTGTTCTGTAGCTTATAAAGCTATCAATGCCATAAATGGATGCGCTGGGGATATTGATATAATAAAGCTCATCTGGGAACCATTGGCCATACCTTGGCGTATAAAGACCTTCAAGGGCAATATGGTTTTTAGCTTTGGTCTTAAAGTAGGTTGAACCGAATTGAAGGTCGCTATTATCAATAAATACCCCATCAAAACTGATTTTTATACCTGTTTCGAGGGTTCTATTCGTTTCTGGACGTAAATCAGGCGATGGACGAAAGTTCGAGGGAGTGCCAAAAAAGGGTATAGTGAAATGGTTTGAATTGTTATAAAGCTCGGACATACGTGGAGTACGGTATGCTTCAGCGTATGATGAGTAAAGATTGAGCCAATGGGTTGGAGTAATACTAACAGCCATACGGGATGACAAGTTGATATGTTTATTTTCAGGGAAATTATTCCTCGATGCACGGTATTGTGTAAAGCGCGTTCCAATTGATAAAGTTAACGGTAATTGATGCAATGTCATGTCATTGACTAACCAGCCAGACAGGTTATCAAGTTCTGCTGGTGGATAACTTATTGCATACTGATTTGACGTTTGCTTTTGTTGATAATATTCGAAACCACTTTGAATATGATGATTTACCCAGTTATACATAGGTAAAGTGAAGCTATTAGTAAATTTAGTCCCATAGGTATATTGATTTCGCGTTTCAGAGCCATACTCTTTTGGTTTGCTCTTGACCTTAACTGTATCAGTTTGATCTAAATATAAATCTGTATAATAAATATCCCACTGGGCTTGCCAATTTACCTCATTTTTGGGTGTAAAAAATTGGCTAATGGCAACATCTCGCTGATGGCTTTGTCTTTCATGCGGTGTATTTGGATATCTATTTTTTTCTGAAGGTTTAGCGGGTTGTTTTACCCCTAAACTGTTGTTGCGGTATTCTTTTAATTGTAACGTCAAGTTATATGAAGGGTGGGCAAGCCAGCTGCTTTTGAGCATCCAGTTGCTTAGCTGTTCAGTATTATCAACCTCTTCAAACTCGGGTGAGCCGAGTAGGTGCTTTTTACGTTGACTATAGGTAAACAGAGTATCTGTTGATTCAGTTCTGCCTAATAGCGTTGCACCTGCATAGTAACCGTGATCATTACGGTTAATACCGCTAAAGACCTGACCACCGATTTTTTGCCCTGGTTTTAATATGTCAGCTGCATTTATTGTTTTGAATGATACGACTCCGGCTAACGCGCCGCCGCCATGATGTACAGATGATGCGCCTTTATGGACGTAGACTTTTTTTACTAAGGTGGGGTCAATAAATGTAGCTTCATATAAGCCGGAATAAAAGTCTTGGGTGATATTATCAACGGTGACTTTAACACCTCGTGAATCATAACCCCGCATTTGAATGCCCTGGCCATAAGTGCTATTAGAACCAGAAACAAATACTCCAGCTTGGCCTTTTAGTAAATCTAAGGCGGATGTCGCAGATTGATATTCAGGCGCTTTTGCATCAATTACATCGACTTGTTCTGCTACAGCGATATTTTCTAAACTAAGAGGTGAGGTCGAAACGTGAATAATGTCGCGGGTATTCGCTTTTGTAGTCGATAAGTTTTCACCTAAAGCGGTGTTGCTAAACCCGGTCATTACAACGGTGGCAGCAATAGCTGAGAGTGATATTTTATGATCTTGATGGATTGATGCAGGCATCGATTTAAACAGCATAGGAAATCCTTTCCTTTGGTTTCAGAATTTGCTGGCTGCCTGGATAAATAATCTGGGTGGCATGCAATAAATATTTATGTAACTCATTTATTTATTAGAACTATTTAGCCCTGTAATGTCGTAGCGAATAATGGGCTAGGCTACAGAAGTTCTAACGGATAAATTAGTTTGTAGTGAGAATTATTATCGTTGGTGCGAGGTGGGTCAAGGATTTTTTGGATTAAAATTCTGTATTTATTTTATTAATTAGATTATTATATTATTTAATTATGCATTAAATGATAATTATTTTTTTTGTAAATATAAAAGCCCTTTAGTTTCTATGTTCACTAAAGGGCTCATAATAAAAAAATTGGAATGATTTGGCTTATTTAAAGCGTGACTCAACAGCTTGAGCAAGAATTTCAATAAGTTGTTCGGTATCTTCCCAGCCAAGACATGGGTCGGTAATAGATTGGCCATAAACTAACGGTTGGTCAGAAACCACTTTTTGTGTGCCTTCAACTAAGAAGCTTTCTGCCATCACTCCACTGATAGCGGTCGAGCCATCTTTTATTTGCTCCGCAATATCTCGTGCAACTTCGAGTTGGCGACGATGAATTTTTTGGCAATTACCATGGCTGAAATCGACCACTAAATGCTCTGGTAATTCGAATTTACGCAGTTTGTCACAGGCTGCTGCTAAGTCACCAGCCGTGTAATTAGGCTGTTTACCGCCACGCATAATGATATGGCCATGCGGGTTACCACTGGTTTGGTAAATGGTCATTTGGCCATTCTTATCCGGCGATAAAAACATATGCTGCGCCTTTGCAGCTCTTATCGCATCAATAGCAATATTAATATTGCCGTCGGTGCCATTTTTGAAACCTACAGGACAGGACAATGCGGATGCCATTTCACGGTGAATTTGGCTTTCTGTTGTGCGAGCGCCAATTGCTCCCCAACTAATGAGATCGGCAATATATTGGCCCGTGACCATATCAAGGAATTCGGTTGCCGTGGCTAACCCTAACTGGTTAACTTCAATCAATAATTTACGAGCTAACCGGATACCAGTGTTGACTTGGCAAGAATTATCGAGGTTAGGGTCAGAAATTAACCCTTTCCAACCAACGACAGTACGTGGTTTTTCAAAGTAAGTTCGCATGACGATTTCTAAACGGTCTTGATGACGCTCTCTTAACACATTTAGTTTTTTAGCGTATTCAATAGCGGCATCAATGTCATGAATGGAACAAGGGCCGACAATGACCAGTAAACGTGGGTCTTGACCGGATAATATCTGTTCTATGCGTTTTCGTGACGCTGTCACGTTTTCAGCGACTTTTTGGGAAATAGGAAACTCATCAGCAAGAGTTTGTGGGGTAATTAAGCTGTCCACTCTCGCAGTACGTAATTCATCAGTTTTGTGCATTTTCTTTCTCAAAGAACTTTAATAGGCATATGCCCTATAAGTGATTAAGATCACAATAAACGAATATGGCTTAATTTCAACCTCCAACTTAGCAGGAATGAATATTTTTTTTATTTGTATTCATTAAAAGATTCGTCTTTGTAAGCCCATGGTATCAATCACTTTTGCTGAAATTTCTTCAACAGAATAGTTAGTTGTATTTAAGTAGTTGATTTTATTTTGTCTAAATAAAGCTTCCACTTCAGCTATCTCAATACGACATTGCCTTATGGATGCATAACGGCTATTTTCACGGCGTTCTTCGCGGATAGCTGCTAGCCGTTCAGGGCTAATAGTTAAACCAAACAATTTATGTGTATATGGGCGTAATGCTGCAGGTAATTGTAAATTATCCATATCATCAGCCGTAAATGGGTAATTTGCCGCTTGGATACCAAATTGCATCGCTAAGTAGAGGCTTGTTGGCGTTTTGCCACAACGTGAAACACCAATTAGTATCACTTGAGCTTGGTCTAAATTTCGTAAAGAAATCCCATCGTCGTGAGCCAGTGTGTATTCAATAGCAGCTATACGTGCATCATATTGATTCATATTTTGCATGGATAGGCCATGGGTTCGGTTGAGTTTTGGCTCAGGTTCTAGGCCGACTTCCTTCTGAATTGGGGCGACTAGACTTTGGACGATATCTTGGCAAAAACCTGCACTCTGGGTAATGATTTGCTTAACTTCAGGGGAGATAATCGAATAGAACACTAAAGGACGCAACTGGGTTTCTTCGAAGATAATATCTATTTTTTGCTTAATTTCATGTGCACGAGCTTCGCTTGTTACAAACGGCAGAGTATAAGAAATAAATGACAGAGGAAATTGAGAAAGTACGGCGTGTCCCAAAGTTTCAGCGGTTATCGCTGTTCCATCAGAAATAAAAAAAACAGTACGTTGAACTTGGCTTACCATATTATTCATTGCTCCTAATTCGCTCATCATTATTCGTCTCTATTGTATTTATCACTGGATATTGGGAAATATTATCTTTGTTTAAAGTTTAAAAATTAGTTTATAGGGGAAACTATAGCCATTTTTTGAACGATTTTTAGAACAAAAAAGTTTTCTTCAGTGATGGAACGATTCACCAGTCCATCTTCTCTTAGCGTCTGTGCTAGTCTATTTCACGAGGCGAAATTTCGCCAACGAGATTTTTTACGATTTGTACTCTGTCACTAAATTGCTATAAAAGGATCGCTTTCAATGTCCACAAATGGCCTCACTCCGTGTAATGTACTTTGGTATAACCAATTAGGGATGAATGATGTTGACCGTGTCGGGGGCAAAAATGCTTCTCTCGGTGAAATGATCACTAACTTATCTGATCTGGGAGTATCCGTACCTAACGGTTTCGCGACAACCGCACAGGCGTTTAATGATTTTCTGGAGCAGAGCGGTGTAAATCAACGTATTTATAACCTGCTAGATGAAACGGATATTGATGATGTGAACCAACTGGCTGTAGCAGGTGCTCAGATCCGTCAATGGGTGATTGATACACCATTGACGAAGGAGTTGGAACAAGATATTCGTGATGCTTTCGCACAACTGTCAGAAGGTGAAGCGGAAGCTTCATTTGCTGTCCGCTCATCGGCAACTGCTGAGGACATGCCTGACGCTTCGTTTGCAGGGCAACAGGAAACATTCCTTAACGTTCAAGGAATTGACGCTGTATTAGTTGCGATTAAACACGTTTTTGCTTCATTGTTTAATGACCGTGCGATTTCATATCGTGTTCACCAAGGTTATGACCACCGCGGTGTAGCACTGTCCGCGGGCGTTCAACGCATGGTACGTTCAGATTTAGCCTCATCGGGTGTTATGTTTACGATTGATACTGAATCGGGCTTCGACCAAGTCGTATTTATTACCTCTGCGTATGGTTTAGGTGAGATGGTGGTGCAAGGCGCCGTGAATCCAGACGAGTTTTATGTCCATAAACCAACGTTAGCCAATAACCGTCCTGCAATTGTGCGCCGTACCCTGGGCTCTAAAAAATTACAAATGGTGTACGCCAACAGTAAAGAGCACGGTAAACAAGTACAAATTGAAGATGTGCCAGAAGCACTACGCAATCGTTTCTCTTTAACTGATCTCGAAGTGGAAGAGCTTGCACGCCAAGCTATACAGATTGAAAAGCACTACGGTCGCCCAATGGATATTGAGTGGGCAAAAGATGGTCATAATGGGCGTTTGTATATTGTCCAAGCAAGGCCAGAAACCGTTCGCTCTAATCAACAAGTGATGGAGCGTTATCAATTAAAACAACAAGGACAAGTTTTAGTTGAAGGACGTGCAATCGGTCATCGTATTGGCTCTGGGGCTGTTAAAGTCATACATAACTTGAGTGAAATGGATAGAATTCAAGTGGGTGATGTACTCGTTACCGATATGACAGACCCTGATTGGGAGCCTATCATGAAAAAAGCCGCTGCGATTGTTACGAATCGTGGTGGACGTACATGCCATGCTGCGATTATCGCTCGTGAATTAGGCATTCCTGCGGTTGTGGGGTGTGGTGATGCGACTGACCGTTTGCAAGAAGGCCAAGAAGTGACAGTTTCTTGTTCAGAAGGTGATACGGGTTTTGTGTACGAAGGTAAACTGGCGTTTGAAATTCACAGTTCTGAAGTGAGTGATATGCCAAATCTAGATGTCAAAATCATGATGAATGTCGGTAACCCTGACCGTGCATTTGATTTTGCTTGCTTACCTAATGAAGGCGTGGGTCTAGCTAGACTTGAGTTTATCATCAATCGTATGATTGGTGTTCACCCAAGGGCATTACTGGAATTTGATCAGCAATCTCCTGAGTTACAAGCAGAAATTCGCCAAATGATGGCGGGCTATGATGACCCGATTGAATTTTATGTCGGTAAATTAACTGAAGGGATTTCTACTCTAGCCGCTGCTTTCTGGCCAAAACGCGTTATTGTCCGTTTATCTGACTTCAAGTCTAATGAATATGCCAACTTAGTCGGTGGGGATATTTATGAACCTGAAGAAGAAAATCCAATGTTAGGTTTCCGTGGTGCAGGGCGCTATGTATCTGACAGCTTCCGTGCCTGTTTTGCATTGGAATGCGAAGCGGTTAAACGTGTTCGCAACACTATGGGGTTAACGAATGTTGAAGTTATGATCCCATTTGTGCGGACAGTTGCACAAGCTGAGTCTGTAGTTGCTGAGCTGGCTAAACATGATTTGAAACGTGGTGAAAACGGTCTAAAAGTCATTATGATGTGCGAAATTCCATCAAATGCTTTACTGGCAGATCAATTCCTCGAACATTTCGACGGTTTCTCTATCGGTTCGAATGATATGACTCAGTTAACATTAGGTCTTGATAGGGATTCTGGTGTTGTTTCTGAGTTATTTGATGAACGAAACGATGCGGTAAAAGCCATGTTATCTATGGCTATACAGGCTGCAAAACGACAAAACAAATATGTAGGTATTTGTGGTCAAGGGCCATCCGACCATCAAGATTTTGCTCAATGGCTGGTAGATGAAGGTATTGATAGTTTATCTTTGAATCCAGATACCGTGGTACAAACATGGCTGACGATAGCTGAGAATCAATAGTTATCTCGTTTTTTAATCATCAAGGCTGAATGTGAATAACATTCAGCCTTCGCATTTATTTGATTAAAATTACCTATTACAGAAATTGATTAATACTATTATTAATAGGTTGATAGCAAACAGTTCTAAATAAATATTCATATAATACTTTTTAGGTATAAATAAAAAAAGAATATAATTACTCTTATTTTGTGTATTTAGTTTGGGCAGAAAATATACCTTAAATAGAAATAACGAAATTTATTTAATTATATAACGCTAAAGGAGTATGAAAACTGCTAGTTATGTCAAAAATTGATATTAATCAATAATTATAAAGTGATGTTCTGATTACGATATGAATAATATTCATATTAAATGAAGATAAAAAAAAAGCCTATCATGGGCTGACAGGCAAAGACTACACACAGCAATTCAGTTAAATAAAGCGACGCCTAAAAAGGAAGGGGCATAGCTTTTTATATCCATATGATTCAATAATAGAATATTAAACTATTCATATTATACAATCATTAAGAACACTCTCAATATTAATATTACTCATTGTTACTTAAAGAGAATTAATTCAATAGATTTATGTTAACATAAATTAGACTAAATACTAACGTTAGAATGTTAAATATTGTTTCTAAATATTAATGGAGCAATACTTATTAAGTTAGCAGGCATGTCTTGCTTGAACATGCCTGCTACTAATCAACTACGTACTACTTTTTAATCGAAAACTCTTCTTCTAGAAATTTTTCAGTTTCTGTTAAGTCTTCACTTGGAACTGCAACCTCATTCATCCAAGCTTTTAATAAGCTATATGAAACGGCTAATACAACAGGGCCAATAAACAAACCAATCATGCCAAATGATAAAATTCCACCAATAACACCAACAAGGATCAGAACCATTGGTAAGTCAGCCCCCATTTTAATGAGCCATGGGCGAAGAACGCCATCCATAGTGGCAACAACGGCGGCCCATATAGCAAGAATAATTCCCCATGTCGTATCACCTGTCCAAAATAGCCAAATGACGGATGGCACCATGATGAGTAGAGGCCCCAATTGCGCCACACAGCATATAAACAACAAGACAGTTAAGATGGCCGCATAACCAATACCCGACAAGGCAAGTCCAATTCCTCCGACGATGGCTTGAATTAGCGCGGTGACGACGACACCAAGGGCAACAGCTCGAATAGATTGTGCCGCTAACACGACGGCAGCATCCCCACGGATCCCTGCGAGACGGACCGCAAAGTGACGGATGCTAACCATGACAGATTCGCCTTTAAGGTAGAGCAAGCCACTAAATAGCAGCATTAGCATCAAGTGAAAAACAAATCTTCCTGCGCTAATGGCCTGTGTAGCAAACCAGCCAGCAGCTTGGCCAAAGTAGGGTTGAATTTTGGCAAGTAAAGCATTACCCCCACTGGCAACTAAGCTATGCCATGCATAGTAAATTTTTTCACCTACCATCGGGATAGTATTTAGCCATTCTAAATCAGGCAGCGTTAGGCTTGATGGTGATTTAGCTAAATCAATAAGTGGTGTGCTATTTTCAATGATACTGCCAATTAGAATACCCAATGGAATAACGAACAGCAGTAATATAAGATGAACCATCACCAATGTAGCTAACCAGCGCTTATGCCATAAGCGAGCTTCCAGTCTTAATAATAGTGGCCAAGTAGCAATTACCATCATTCCAGCCCATACAAAGCCAAGAATAAATGGATTAAGTACCCAAAAGCAGGCTGCTATCATTAAAACGATGGATAATAGGCCGAAAATAAGTTTGGGAAGATCCAAGCGTTTTTGCGATTTTTCCATTAATGACTGGTCCTTTACAAATGAAAATTCTGTGTCTGTGGCAAATTTTTAGGTGAAAATAACGTAATTTTTTTTCACGGTTAAAAAAAACAATATTGTGATATGGTTCATAATGACAATGTCATCAGCGGCTGTGCTGTCTTTACAGGCTGTGAAGGTAACCCATCATAGACCTAAGACACTATTGTGCAACTTAAAATAAAGATAGTACATAACGAGTAATGCGAACACTAAACAACAAGAGTCATCGTTAATAATGATCCCGCGTATATCAGAAGCTCCTCATCTTAGTCATCTAGTTATTGAGTTCTTGCATGAGCTACAAGAACAGGGTTTTACTGGGGATAACGGCACCAGCTATGCTGAGCGTTTATCCATGGCAACAGATAATAGTATTTACCAACTATTACCCCAAGCGGTTGTATTTCCGCGTTCGAGTGCAGATGTACAAATTATCACTCGGCTTGCGGGGCAAGCGAAATTTCGTGAGCTCAGCTTTACACCTCGGGGTGGTGGGACGGGAACTAATGGGCAATCCTTAACTGAAGGGATTGTTGTGGATATGTCCCGTTATATGAATAGGATTTTAGAAATAAACCCAGAGCAAGGTTGGGTTAAAGTTGAGGCTGGGGTCATCAAAGACCAATTAAATCAATACCTCAAACCTTACGGTTATTTTTTTTCGCCGGAGCTATCTACCAGCAACCGAGCAACATTAGGTGGAATGATCAACACTGACGCATCTGGTCAAGGCTCATTAGTATATGGTAAAACCTCTGATCACGTGTTAGGCGTTAAAGCCATGGTGTTAGGTGGAGAATGCCTAGATACACGTGCTATGCCTATCGAACTCGCCCAAACGATTGCGTCAGAAGATTCAACAGTGGGGCGTATATATAAAACAGTATTAGAACGCTGTTTAGAGCAACGTCCATTAATTGAAGAAAAATTTCCCAAGTTAAATCGTTTCCTGACAGGGTATGATTTACGTCATGTATTTAATGATGAACTAACAGAATTTGACCTTACCCGTATCTTGACTGGGTCTGAAGGGTCTTTAGCCTTTATTACCGAGGCGACGCTTGATATCACACCTTTGCCAAAAGTACGCCGCTTAGTAAACGTCAAATATGACTCTTTTGAGTCCGCATTGCGTAATGCACCTTTTATGGTTGATGCAAAAGCCTTGTCTGTTGAAACAGTTGACTCGAAAGTATTGAATTTAGCGCGTGAAGATATTGTTTGGCACTCAGTTAAAGCATTGATTACTGACATTCCAAATAAGGAAATGTTGGGGCTGAATATTGTTGAGTTTAGTGGTGATGATGAAGCGGAAATTAACCAATTAACTGAAAGCCTTTGTCAGCGGCTTGATGAGTTAATGGCGAATAACCAAGCCGGCGTGATTGGTTATCAAACCTGTCATGACCTTGAAGATATTACGCGCATTTATAACATGCGTAAAAAAGCAGTTGGGCTGTTAGGGAACAGCAAGGGGGCTGCAAAGCCAATTCCGTTTGTTGAGGATACTTGTGTTCCTCCTGAGCATCTTGCTGATTATATAGTGGAATTCCGTGCATTATTAGACAGTCACAACTTGAATTATGGCATGTTTGGTCACGTGGACGCAGGGGTATTACATGTCCGTCCTGCGCTTGATATGTGTGATCCGCAGCAAGAAGTATTGATGAAACAAATTTCTGATGAAATTGTGGCATTAACCGCTAAATACGGTGGGCTTTTGTGGGGGGAACATGGGAAAGGTTTCCGTGCGCAATATAGTCCTGAATTTTTTGGCGATGTATTATACGGTGAGCTTCGGAATATTAAAGCGGCATTTGACCCCGATAACCGTTTGAATCCAGGTAAAATTTGCCCACCTGCGGGGTTGGATGCACCGATGAAGCAGATTGATGACATCAAGCGAGGAACGTATGACCGGCAAATTCCAGTCCAAATGCGCCAAGAGTTCCGTGGTGCTATGGAGTGTAATGGCAATGGGCTGTGTTTCAATTTTGATGTAAAGAGCCCAATGTGCCCATCGATGAAGGTGAGTGGTCAACGAGTCCATTCTCCGAAAGGCCGTGCAACACTTGTTCGTGAATGGTTAAGGTTGCTAGCGGAACAAGGCGTTACACCAGAACACCTTGAAAAAGGAATTACGCACAACCAGCCTTCATTAAGAGGCTTAATCGAGAAAACCCGTAATACTTGGCGTGCGAAGCAAGGGGATTATGATTTTTCTCATGAAGTGAAAGCTTCAATGGCTGGGTGCCTCGCCTGTAAAGCCTGCTCAACACAATGCCCGATTAAAATTGATGTGCCATCATTTAGAGCTAAATTTTTAGCATTGTATCATGGGCGTTATTTGCGACCTATTCGGGACCATATTGTTGCAAACGTCGAAGCGAGTGCACCAATACTTTCCAAGGTACCTAGCGTATTTAATTTCTTTTTACGTCAACCGGTGGTGCAAAAACTGAGCCAACACACCATTGGTATGGTGGATTTACCGTTATTTTCTCAACCCACATTAAAACAAGAACTTTCAGGCCATGCCGCGGTTTCTGTTACGCTTGAACAACTTGAAAGTATGGCGGATTCACAGCGTGAAAAATATGTGCTGGTGGTTCAAGACCCTTTCACTAGCTATTACGATGCCAAAGTGGTGGCAGATTTTGTCCGCTTAATTGAAAAGTTAGGTCTTAAACCTGTATTGTTACCGTTTTCACCGAATGGAAAAGCGCAACACATCAAAGGTTTTTTAGCGAAATTTGCTAAAACAGCTCGCAAGACAGCGGACTTTTTAAATCGAGTGGCAAAATTACAGTTACCAATGGTCGGTGTTGACCCTGCACTGGTACTTTGTTATCGCGATGAATACCATGAAATTTTAGGTAAAGAACAGTGCCAATTTACGGTGATGTTGGCGCATGAGTGGTTAATGACATTGCCTGAACCACACAATGTGCAAGTGGCTTCGACACAACCATGGTATTTTTTCGGTCATTGTACGGAATCAACGGCTTTACCTAATAGTGCGAATCAATGGGCAGCGTTATTTGCTCGCTTTGGGCAAACATTAAATAATGTTAGTGTTGGCTGTTGTGGCATGGCAGGGACTTATGGGCACGAAGTGGCCAATCTTCAAAATTCAAAAGGAATTTATGATTTATCGTGGAAAGGCGCGATGTCTTCTTTGCCAAAAGATCGCTGTTTAAGTTCAGGTTATTCTTGCCGTAGCCAAGTTAAGCGAATGGAAAATGTATCGATAAAACATCCGATTCAAGCACTGTTGGAGATAGTTTAATGATTTGGAAACGTCAATTTAATTTGCAACAACTCACTGAAATGTCAAAAACCTGCATGTTAGGGCATCTTGGCATTGAAATCACGGCAATTGGAGATGATTATTTAGAGGGAATAATGCCTGTCGATCATCGTACCAAACAGCCTTTTGGGTTATTGCATGGCGGTGCTTCTGTTGTGTTAGCCGAATCCTTGGGTTCAATTGCGGGTTATATGTGCTCGGAAGGGGAACAAAAGGTGGTCGGGTTGGAAATCAATGCAAATCATGTTCGTGCTGCTCGCTCAGGGGTTGTAAAAGGTATTTGTAAGCCTATTCATTTAGGACGTCGCCAGCAAGTGTGGAATATTGAAATTTTCAATGAACAAGGCAAATTGTGTTGTACTTCTCGCCTGACAACTGCGGTATTATTTGAATAATAACCATTCTATATATAGGGTTTTTTGGCTAATTAAATGCCAGAACACCCTATAAAACCCTTATTCTTATATGGTTATATGGCCATTCTTTCTATAAATTCATTTTTTATCAAGTTAATTAAGTTGTATAATAAATGCATCTTTATTAATTTGTGTCATTTAAGTGTATTATTTAGTACAAATTTGAATAAAAAACACAACTCTACTTATTCATTATTTATCAATGGGTTGATCTTATTTTGCTAGGTGCTTGTTTGTTTTTTAACCTGATAATGAGCAAGAAAAGAGCTAAAATAGCTATAACCTCTTAAAACAAATGGTTGAAGTCAATTAGCTAATCATTACCATAGGGTAGGCAGAGTTAATCTCCTGATAACAGGCTGAAAAGCCATAAGAAATGTGGGGTCAATATGACTGACGGTGTAGAGACATTTTCATTTGATGAAAACAATTGGCAGGGAGTTAGCCTGACACAAAGCGCTGCAAAACAAATCAAAAAATTGATGGTGCAAAACCCAAACACTAAAGGGCTTTCACTTGGCGTAAAACAGTCCGGCTGCGCGGGTTTTGGTTATGTATTTGAAATGATCGAAAACCCAACAGAGCAACACCTGTTATTTGAACTCGATGGCGCACATCTTTATGTGCCAAAAGAAGCAATGCCATTTATTGATGGCACAGTCGTTGATTTTGTCCAAGAAGGGCTGAATCAAATTTTCAAATTCAATAACCCGAAAGCCCAACATGCCTGTGGGTGTGGTGAAAGCTTCGGCGTTTAACATGTGAAGTCAGATTATGTCACAGAGCAATGTAGAAGTTGGCGATGATGTTCAAAGCTGGCTTGATGACCAGCGTTATAAAGAAGGCTTCTTTACCGAAGTCGCGACTGATGAAATGGCGAAAGGCATCAACGAAGATGTGATCCGCGCAATTTCAGCAAAACGTAATGAGCCTGAGTGGATGCTCCAATTCCGTCTTGATGCCTTTAATCACTGGAAAGGCATGGAAGAGCCTCATTGGCTTAAAGCGAATTACCCAAATCTCGATTATCAAGACTATAGCTATTATTCTGCGCCATCTTGTGGCTCATGTGATGATACCTGTGGTTCGCAATCTGGTGCAACCCAAGGCACAGGTGTAGCGGAAACCAATAATTATTTAACGGCTGAAGTTGAAGAAGCTTTTAACCAATTGGGTGTTCCTGTACGTGAAGGGAAGGCTGTTGCGGTTGACGCCATTTTTGACTCGGTCTCGGTATCTACAACTTACCGTGATGACTTAGCCAAACATGGGGTTATTTTTTGTTCGTTCAGTGAGGCTATTCAAGAGTACCCTGAACTGGTGCAGAAATATCTCGGGTCAGTCGTTTCGAGCCATGATAACTTTTTTGCGGCATTAAATGCGGCGGTAGCTTCAGATGGTACGTTTGTGTATGTACCAAAAGGCGTACATTGCCCAATGGAGCTATCAACTTATTTTAGGATCAACGCAGCCAAAACAGGCCAGTTTGAGCGTACGATTTTAATTGCCGATGAAGGTAGCTATGTCAGTTATATCGAAGGGTGTTCTGCGCCTGTTCGTGATAGCTATCAGCTCCATGCGGCGGTTGTTGAAGTGATTATTCATAAAGATGCCGAAGTTAAATATTCGACTGTCCAAAACTGGTTCTCCGGTGGAGATAGCGAAGCCGGTGGGATCCTGAACTTTGTGACTAAGCGTGCATTGTGTGAAGGTGAAAATTCAAAAATGTCATGGACGCAGTCAGAAACTGGCTCTGCCATCACATGGAAATATCCAAGCGTTATCCTTAAAGGGGATAACTCTGTCGGTGAGTTTTTCTCTGTTGCATTAACAAATGGTAATCAGCAAGCAGATACCGGAACGAAAATGATCCATATCGGGAAAAACACCCGTTCAACGATTATTTCTAAAGGTATTTCAGCAGGTAAAAGCCAAAACAGTTATCGCGGTTTAGTGAAAATTTTACCAAGTGCACATAATGCTCGTAACTTTACCCAATGTGACTCTATGTTAATTGGTACACAGTGCGGTGCACATACTTTCCCGTATGTGGAAGTTAAAAATAATACGGCACAGCTCGAACATGAAGCGACAACCTCACGTATTGGAGAAGACCAGTTATTTTACTGTTTACAACGTGGTATCAGCGAAGACGATGCGATATCAATGATTGTAAATGGTTTCTGTAAAGATGTGTTCTCGGAGCTTCCATTAGAATTTGCCGTAGAAGCACAAAAATTACTGGCAATCAGCTTAGAGCACAGCGTTGGTTGATCCTAATCGAGTTTATTTGCGCTAAGGCGCTAAAGGCATGTAAATATGTTAAGTGTTAAAGATTTACACGTGAGTGTAGAAGGTAATGAGATTTTAAAAGGGTTATCTCTGGAAGTAAAACCAGGGGAAGTTCACGCCATCATGGGCCCAAATGGCTCTGGTAAAAGTACATTATCAGCCACACTTGCTGGCCGCGAAGAGTATGAAATTGATAGCGGTGAAGTGACGTTTAAAGGTAAAGACCTGTTTGAATTAGATCCAGAAGAGCGTGCAGGGGAAGGCGTTTTCCTCGCATTCCAATACCCTGTTGAAATTCCAGGGGTCAGTAACCAATTTTTCTTACAAACCGCCGTTAATGCGGTCAGAGAATATCGCCAGCAAGAAGCATTAGATCGTTTTGATTTCCAAGATTTTATTGAAGATAAAATCAAATTATTAGAAATGCCAGAAGATTTACTTGCTCGTTCTGTTAACGTGGGTTTTTCCGGTGGTGAGAAAAAACGTAACGATATCTTGCAGATGGCCGCTCTAGAGCCTCAATTGTGTATTCTTGATGAAACTGACTCCGGTTTAGATATTGATGCGCTGAAAATTGTGGCTAACGGTGTGAATTCATTACGTTCGCCTGAACGTTCATTTATTATCGTAACCCACTATCAACGTATTTTGGATTATGTAAAGCCTGACTTTGTCCACGTGTTATATCAAGGGAAAATCATCAAATCAGGTGATTTCAGTTTAGCGAAAAAACTGGAGGAGCAGGGTTATGGCTGGCTTATTGACCAACAGTGAAAGAGCACAAAAACGTGCTGAAGTTGCAAAGCTCAATGAGCAAGCAATGTCACGTTTTTCTGAATTGTTTGAGCAACGACACGGTGTGAATTCTCAACATGCTAAAACGCATTGGGAAATGGCAAAACAAGTTGGCTTGCCTGCGTTTCGCCATGAAGATTGGCACTATACACCACTAAATACGGTACTTGAGGCTCAGTATCGTTTTAGTGATAGCGATGTTGAAGCAAAAGACTGTGAAGCATTGGCTCTGCCGATTGACGCCTATCGCCTTGTTTTAATTGATGGGCGCTATAGTTCAGCACTAAGCTCCATTGATATGGGGCCATTCCAAGTGTCTTTGCTTGATAACCAAGACTTGCTTCCTTCGCCTGTAAATAGCGAGATTTTCTTGCATTTAACAGAAAGCTTGGCGGTACAACCGTTAGTTGTTCATCTTGCTGCAAATAAAATAGCAGAGAAACCATTGTATCTGCTGAATATTTCAACGGGTAGCAGTGATAAACAGGCTACGAATATTAGCCAGTATCGCTACCATTTAACGTTAGATGCGAACAGCAAAGCTCAAGTGATTGAGCATTATGTCAGCTTGAATGACCAAATGCACATGACGGGCAGTCGTTTAACGGTTGAAGTCGGTGATAATGCAGATTTTAGTCACTTTAAGTTAAATATTGAAAATGGTCTGGCTCAGCATTTTGCTCACAATGATATTGTTATTGGGCGTGATAGTCGGGTGAAAAGTACGAGCTTTTTACTTGGCGCATTATTAACGCGAAACCATACCAGTGCTCGCCTTGATGGTGAAAATACAGAATTTGAACTTAACAGTTTATTGCTGCCTAAAGGCAATGAAATTGCAGATACTCGTACGTATTTGGAGCACAATAAGGGTTACTGTAATAGCCGCCAACTACATAAAGTCATTGCGATGGATAGCAGTAAAGCTGTCTTTAATGGCATGATTAAAGTAGCGCCGAATGCATTGAAAACAGATGGCCAGATGACTAACAATACGTTGTTGTTAGGTGAAAAAGCTGAAATTGATACTAAACCTCAGCTTGAGATTTATGCGGACGACGTAAAGTGTGGTCACGGTGCAACGGTCGGTCGTATTGATGACGAACAACTGTTTTATCTGCGTTCAAGAGGCATTGAGGGTAAAGCAGCAAAACATATGATTATCATCGCATTTGCTGCAGAACTTACAGAATCTATTGAATCGGAAGAGTTAAAACACGCTGTGATGGCAAACATCCGCCAGCGCTTAGCGGAGGTTTAATCCCCATGCTATTCAATGTCGCTTCAGTCAGGCAGGATTTCCCTGCCTTATCTCAGTCTGTCAATAATCATCCATTAGTCTATTTGGATAGTGCAGCAAGTGCACAAAAGCCTTTGCAAATCATTGAAAAAGAAAGTGAGTTTACGCTGCATCAATATGCCGCGGTTCACCGCGGCATACATACTCTCAGTGCAAATGCCACGACAATGATGGAAGAGGTTCGTCAAAAAGCGGCCGCTTTCATTCACGCAGCTTCAAATGAAGAAATTGTGTTTGTTAAAGGCACAACGGAAGGTATTAATCTAGTAGCAAATAGTTTTGGTCGAAAGTATTTCCATGAAGGGGACAATATTGTCATCACTGAAATGGAACATCATGCGAATATTGTACCTTGGTATATGTTAGCTGAAGAAATTGGTTTTGAAATCCGAGTTATCCCAATTTCTGATGATGGTAGGCTACAGTTAGAGGTATTAAATGATGTCATTGATTCACGTACGCGATTATTGAGCTTTACACATATCTCTAATGTATTGGGAACAGTTAATCCCGTACAGGAGATAATCAAGCAAGCACGAGCAATTGCTGCTTCAAAAGGCGGTGAAATCACGGTATTGGTTGATGGTGCGCAAGGTGCAATGCATCAGCAGGTTGATGTACAAGCCTTAGACTGTGATTTCTATGTGTTTTCAGGTCACAAGCTATATGGCCCGACGGGTATTGGTATCCTTTATGGTAAAAAAGCTATTTTGGATATGATGCCACCATGGGAAGGTGGTGGGGCGATGATCCGCCAAGTCAGCCTGACCAAAGGGATCACTTTTGCTGACGCACCTTGGCGCTTTGAAGCGGGAACACCGAATGTAAGCGCAATTATTGGTTTAGGGGCGGCATTTGATTATTTAAATGCACTAAATTTATCTGATGTATTTGCTCATGAAGCTGAAGTGATGGCTTATGCTTCTAAGAAATTGCAAGAAATACCTTCAGTTATATTATATGGCAATGACCAACGGGAAGGTGTTCTGGCTTTCAATTTAGGCAAGCACCATGCTTATGATGTTGGGTCTTTCCTTGACAGGTATGGCATTGCAATCCGTACTGGGCATCATTGTGCTTTACCATTAATGGAACATTACCAAGTTCCCGCTATGTGCCGCGCTTCTGTAGGGATATACACCACTAAAGAAGAAATCGATTCTTTATGCAATGCGTTACAGCGCATCAAAAAATTGTTAGGCTAAGCACATAAGAAACAGATGGTAAAGGAACTGAGCATGCCCGCATTACCCGATGAAAGTAAGTTATTACGTAATTTCTCTCGCTGTCAGGACTGGGAGGAGCGTTACCTCTATATGATAGAGCTAGGGGGGCGTTTACCTGAACTCTCTGAGGTACAAAGAAGCGATAATAATTTAATCGCTGGATGCCAAAGCCAAGTGTGGATTGATATGCAAAAACAAGCGGACGGTACAATTACGTTTGCAGGTGATAGCGATGCAGCCATCGTTAAAGGGCTAGTTGCAATTGTTATTATTCTTTTTCAAGGTAAAACAGCGCAACAAATATTAGCACTCGATGTGAAGTCATTTTTTGAACAATTAGCATTAGAGCAGCATTTAACACCTTCACGTACTCAAGGTTTGAATGCGATGATCCGCACAATTTTATCGCGAGCGGCACAATTAGTATAATCTTACCGAGGGAGCCTTATGCTCCCTCTCTTATATTTTACTTCTTGGGTATTATTCTTTATCCGAGCAATTCTTTAAAGTCATCGTATTTAGTTATCATAAAAAGACTACTTCCATATTAATACTTAATAAAAATATTTATTTAGTATTAAAGATATGAGAGATAGTTGCTATTATGAACAATAATCATTGAATTATTGTAAGAACATTATTTTCCTTGGAGTAGGTATGAAAAGAGTTTTGACGGTGGCAAGTTTGTTTGTCATGAGCGCCTTATTGGCTCCAGCTCAAGCAAAAGAATATCCATTACCTGACAGTAACACTCGACTTATCGGGGAAAATTACACGTATATCGTACCCAATGACGGGCGTCCACTGGAAGCCATTGCCAGTGAGCACCAAATTGGGCTACTAGGCATGCTTGAAGCAAACCCTGGAACGGACCCGTATCTTCCTGAAGCTGGAAAAGAGCTTATCATTCCAGCACAAATGTTGTTACCGTCAACGCCAAGAACCGGAATTGTGATTAACTTAGCAGAGCTGCGTTTATATTATTATCCGGCGAACAGCGAAGAAGTGATTGTTTACCCTATAGGTATTGGCCAATTAGGTCGTGATACACCTGAAATGGTAACTTCAGTAAGCCAATCAATTAAAGACCCAACATGGACGCCAACGGCGAACATCCGTAAAAATTATGCTAAAGAAGGTATAACGCTTCCTGCTGTTGTTCCAGCAGGTCCTGAAAACCCAATGGGCTTGTATGCATTACGACTAGCATATGGGCGTGGTGAATATCTGATCCACGGTACTAATGCAGATTTTGGTATTGGTATGCGGGTGAGCTCCGGTTGTATTCGTTTACGTCCTGATGATATTGAAGCGTTATTCAAGACAGTACCAAAAGGAACTCGTGTCCAAGTTATTGATCAGCCTGTAAAATACTCCAAAGAAACTGATGGCAGTTATTACATTGAGGTGCATCAGCCATTATCTCGGACAAATAATGATGACCCACAAACAATGCCAATCAAACTGACTGACGATTTCAAGCGTTTTCTGGAAAATGAAGGGGTTGATAAGGCTTTAGTAGAAAAAGAGCTAGCAAGACGTTCTGGGATGCCTGTGCGTGTGAATAATGATCAGGGTAATAGTTCTTCAGACTCTGAAACGCAGCACGAAGGGTTAGTGCCTATTGAACCTTTTACTATTTCACAGCCACAGCCTATCTATGACCATAAAGTCAGCGCAGTGCTACCCACTAAATATCGCTCTTCCTCTGTAGTTGAATAACTACTCCAAAATAATAAGGGCCTATTTTCATAGGCCCTCATAAATACTATTAGCTTCAAAGAAGCGCCGTTTCAACTAGACAACGACCAAATCTAACTTATTTTTTGTAAGTACGAACTTGGTTGTCTAAACGTTGGTTAGCACGTGCTGCTTCTTCTTGAGCTGTCTGTACGTCAGAACGCAGAGACTGAACGTCGTTGCTCAGTTGATCAACTTTACCATTCAGAGTTTGTACGTCTGAAGAGAGTTTTTGCACTTCAGTGCTGTTAGAACAACCCGCTAGTAATGCTGAAGCTAATACGATAGAGCCCAGTACAATTTTAGTACGAATCATTATTTTACCCTCTAGATTGATTTATCTTGAAAATATAAAAAGCAAGTCACCAAACAATAGAGCTAAGACTGTTATTTACAGCTTGCTATATCCCTTTAAAACAACCTAATGAAAATTAGGGTATGGCACTTACTATGTCTTATGCTAGTACTAAATATAAAGTTTTGCTAGAAATACTTTATATTTAGTACTAGGAAAAAGAAGAAAAATTTAAATTAAGATCAATGAAGGTTGTTATTTGACCAATTTGAGTGCGTTTTATGATATTACGCTTAAATAGCAATAAGATATTTACTAGAGAAAATGAAATAAATGAATAGTTACATCAGGGCAGCACTATATGTTAAATTCAAATTAAAAGGCCTGACTCCGATTGAATATCGAAATCAGGCCTTACAAGCCGCTTAACTAAAAGTGTCCAACTTTATGGGTTCACTTCAAGTGATCTCTATCGGCCTTTTAAAAGACAAATAAAATTTAATTACAGCACGTGAACTGAAGAGGTATTGGTTGTACCGCTTTGTACTAACGCACCGGAAACCATCACAACAGCATCACCAGGAACCGCTAATCCACTTTCTAGAGCTGCGCGTTTACCTTCACGATAAAAGTCATCTGTAGATGTAAATCCACCAACTATCATTGGGATCACACCTTTTACTAACAATAACTGACGTGCAGTTTCTTCATTAGTCGTTAACGCGAGGATTGGTGCAGTAGGGAAATATTTACGAACAGACTTAGCAGACTTACCGCCGTAGGTTGCTACAACGATTAGTGGAACATCTAATTTTTCAGACATTTCCACTGCACCACGACATACAGCCTCAGTGACACGTAGGCGTTGGCTTGGTTTTTGATTATCGATACGAGTTTGCATGATGCGGTCAGTACGCTCACAGATAGTCGCCATAATAGTTACGGCTTCTACAGGGTATTTACCTTTCGCACTTTCACCTGAAAGCATAACTGCATCAGTACCATCCAAAATAGCATTGGCTACGTCACCCGCTTCTGCACGAGTAGGACGTGGGTTTTTGATCATTGAATCTAACATTTGTGTAGCAGTAATCACGACTTTACGCGCAGCAACACATTTTTCAATCATCATTTTTTGGGCGAAAATAACTTCTTCAACCGGGATTTCGACCCCTAAGTCACCGCGAGCAACCATGATGCCGTCAGAGGCTTCTAAAATCTCATCAAAATTATTCAAACCTTCTTGGTTTTCAATTTTAGAAATGATTTGGATGTTCTCACCACCATGTTTTTTCAGGTGAGCTCGAATTTCTTCGACATCTGAGCGTTTACGAATAAATGAAGCAGCAACAAAATCAACACCTTGTTGGCAACCAAAAACTAAATCTTCTTTATCTTTTTCTGCTAATGCAGGTAAGCCAATAGAAACGCCTGGCAGGTTAACCCCTTTTTTCTCTCCGAGGTCACCGTTATTTAAAACTTCACAAACGACTTCAGTTGCAGTGACATTAGTCACTTTCATGCCAATTAAGCCATCATCAACTAATACGGTATTGCCAACTTTTAAATCTGAAGTTAAGCCTGCGTAGGTCACGGCAACTTTATCTTTATTGCCTACAACAGAGGTATCGGTAGTAAATGTAAAAGTTTGACCCGCAACGAGTGAAACATCGTTACCACCTTCCAATTTCATGGTGCGAATTTCAGGGCCTTTGGTATCTAGCAGAATAGCTGCTTGTTTGCCGGTTTTGGCACAAACAGAACGAAGGTTTTTGATTCGTTGACCATGTTCTTCATAGTCACCGTGAGAAAAGTTGAGGCGCATGACATTCATGCCAGCATCAAGAAGTTGAGTCAGTTTTTCTTCTGATTCGGTTTTTGGACCGATAGTACAAACAATTTTGGTTTTTTTCATGGCAGTCTATCTAATGTTATAAAGGAAATCGGTATTGTCGCCGATGCTTAGTACATTTTATAAATCGTACGCATGGTAAATTTTGTTGCGCAACTCATTTATAAGAATAGGCGACAGTCTGGTGTTTAATGCATTATTACACTTAAATTTGTCACATTTTGTTTCTTATTATAGTGTAGATGACAAATTCAATTAAAGCTAACGTATTGATTTACTACTGGTGAAACCTTTCAGCCAGCGTGAGTATTATAGACAACAAAAAACTGTGAGACAAATCAAATTTTACTAAATTGAGAGAAGAGACCATTCAGATCAAAAATTCATTTAAAATTAAGGAAGTTAATTTGTTGCGCAACAAATTAAGGGAATAATAATAGACAATCAAGAGAAATTTTAGGTAGCAGGGAGATAAATAAAATGGTGCGTCCGAGTAGACTCGAACTACCGACCCCCACCATGTCAAGGTGGTGCTCTAACCAACTGAGCTACGGACGCACTGGAAAATTTGATTGTGTTAATTTGAAATGGTGCGTCCGAGTAGACTCGAACTACCGACCCCCACCATGTCAAGGTGGTGCTCTAACCAACTGAGCTACGGACGCGCTGAAAATTAACATTGTGTTCACTAGAAATGGTGCGTCCGAGTAGACTCGAACTACCGACCCCCACCATGTCAAGGTGGTGCTCTAACCAACTGAGCTACGGACGCATCTAAAAGATATCTAGGTGACAACGGGGATGAATATTAACGTTATGAAGTTCATCTGGCAAGGGGAAAATGTATTTTCGCGATAGTTTGTTCGTATTTAAAACTATCTGGTGCGAAATACATCTTCTCCCATAATAAAAAGCTTAAAAAACCGTCAATTAGCGAGCTGAGCGAAGTAAAACAACATCTTCTGTCTGCTTATGGATCCATATAATTCGTGTAGCCATTCCTATTGCAGCAGCACTTAAACCAATAATGAAGCCAATCCAGAAGCCTTTAGGCCCCATAGCCGGTGCGATGAAATCAGTTAACGCTAAAATATAACCAGAAGGCAAGCCAAGTAACCAATATGCGGTGAAGGTAATAAAGAAAATGGAACGCGTATCTTTATAACCACGTAAAATTCCGGCACCTATAACTTGCACAGAATCTGACAGCTGATAAATAGCGGCGTATAACATTAAGCTGCTTGCTAAAACAACGACCTCTGGGTTTTTGTTATACATCATTGCAATCGGCTCACGGAAAACGGCGGTGAGAACTGCAGTAAAACAAGCGACCATTAAGCCAACAGTAATACCAGTATAAGATGAAACTTTAGCAGCTTCAGTCGATTTCTGTCCTAAGTTATAACCTACGCGAATGGTTGCTGCTATTCCTAATGATAATGGGAACATAAACATCACAGAACTGAAATTCAACGCAACTTGGTGACCAGCTACTGCAACAACCCCTAATGGGGCGACTAGCAGTGCAACGACAGCAAATAAAGTGACTTCAAAGAAAAGTGCCAGACCAATAGGCGTACCTAACACGATAATTCGCTTTAAGATTAATGGATTTGGCGATGTGAAAGAGAGTGTAGGGCGAATATCACGCTGCGCAGTAGCACGTTTCACATACCATCTCATCATCAGACACATAGCCCAATACACTGATGCAGTGGCGACACCACAACCCACACCACCTAAAGCAGGTGCACCAAAGTGACCATAAATAAAGATATAGTTAATAGGAATATTAATCATTAGGCCAAGAAAACCAATCACCATCCCCGGCTTGGTTTTTGAAAGCCCTTCACATTGGCTACGATATACTTGGTAAAATAAGTAGCCTGGTGCTCCCCACATAATGGCATGTAAAAAACGGACAGATTTATCTGCCAATTCTTTATCAATATGGGGCATATTGCTAATAATAAGCTGACTGTTATAAAGAAGGCACATAATGCCTAAGGCTAAAAGTAGCGCTAACCATAGACCTTGTTGAATTTGGTCGCCTATTAGGTTGCGACGGCCTGACCCATTCATTTGTGCAACGATTGGGGTTAATGCCATCAAAATTCCTTGGCCAAAAAGAATAGCTGGCAGCCAGATGGAAAACCCAACTGCAACTGCGGACATCTCAATTTCACTAACACTTCCAGCCATAACCGTATCCACAAACCCCATTGCAGTTTGTGAAAATTGAGCTAAAACGATAGGAATACCAAGTGCCAACAAGCTACGCGCTTCTGTAAAATATTTCTGCACGCATACACCTTTGTAATAAAAGCAAGTAAGAGAAAAAAACTAGAAAAATAAATGAGTTACTAAAAACACATCGATTGCTAAAAACCGCTTATTCTATCCCGTTTCTAAATGGATTCCAATAATGATATGGTAACAAACTATAAAAGAGCATTTTAGAACCTAATATATTGTTACATACTAGGTTTATTATCGTTTTGTTTATCACTCAAATAGGATAGATCTCTAACAATTCTGATGTAAACTGAGCCTATTAATCCACTACACTGAGAATCATTATGTTTACAGGCATTGTTCAAGCGACTGCTCCTATTGTTGAAATTACAGAAAGGGCCAACTTTCGAACTCATGTAATGAAATTTACCCCAGAATTACTTATAGGTTTAGAAACAGGGGCTTCCGTTGCACATAATGGTTGTTGTTTGACGGTAACAAAGATTGATGGTGAAAGAGTTAGTTTTGATCTAATTAAAGAAACCCTGAGATTAACTAACTTGGGGGAATTACAAGAAGGTGATGTTGTTAATATCGAACGGGCTGCAAAATATGGTGACGAAATCGGTGGCCATGTTGTTTCAGGTCATATTATGACAACAGCTGAAATTAGTAAGATCTTCACATCTGAAGATAACCACCAGATTTGGTTATCAATTCGTGATAAATCTTTGATGAAATATATTTTGCATAAAGGCTTTGTCGCGATTGACGGTATCAGTTTAACGGTCGGAGATGTAATCAACAATCGGTTCTGCGTACATCTCATCCCTGAAACATTAGAGAGAACAACATTAGGTAAAAAACGGTTGGGTGATAAAATAAATATTGAGATAGACCCTCAAACTCAGGCTATTGTTGATACCGTTGAGCGTGTTTTAAATCAAAAAGAACAAGAAAAATTACTACAGCAAGCAGAAGAGATGGCGGACATAGCGAAAACAGAGTAAACAGACGTAAAAGGTGATAACCGCGTTATTTACTTTAAAGAAAAATAGCAGAAGAAACAGCCAAGTAGGCTATAGCTATAATGATTTATGCTATAGCCTAAATAAAATATGGTTAGTCTTTGTTTATTGAATGTCTGTCATGAAGTTCTATTACTATTAAATAATGAAAATTAACATTATCAAAAAATATGACTAGTTCCGGTTTTCAATATTAATAGATCATTTTTCACTGAAGTTGACAGAGAAGCTGGCGTTATCACGTTCAATTGCTTCAACTAATCGCCTGAAATGCGGACTATTTTTATGCATCTCTAATGCTTGAGTGTCTTCCCATTCCTCAAAAACAATATAACCATTTTCTTTAGCCATAAGATCATATTGAATGCATCCTTTCTCTCGGCGGCTCAGTTTTGCTAAGTCGCGAACGATTTCTTTCGTTAAATACCCATCTGTCCTTTCTGTTGTAATTTGGGCATACACAACAATACTCATTCCGTTCTCCTTATGTATTAAGAACTATCTTAATGGGTACTTAGTTTTTGTATTGTAAAAAAGCGAATAACTCGATTTTAAAAATGCCGACGGCGTCATAGTAAAGTATCTTTTAAAATCACGGTAAAAGTGGGATTGATCATAATACCCTGTTTCAAACCAACGGTAGGTGTCTTGTTCTACTACCATACTTTTTAAAACATGTTCTAAGCGGCAATTGATCTGGTACCTTTTTGGTGTAATGCCGTATTCTTTCAAAAACTCTTTTTGAATGACTCGGACGTGTAATCCTGTCTCTTCAGCAATTTCTGTGATTTTTTTTGTTGGATTTCGATACAGTAATTCTAAAACTTCATCAATGAAGTGAGGCTTTTTCCTAGCTTTAGTCCTATTAAAGCAATCTAACAACTCTTTAAATGAAGAATTAGCTAAAGCTTCAAACCAGCGGTCTTTCCATATCTCATTTAGTGCGATTGGGGTGTCAGTATAGTTTAATGTTTTTTGAGGCAGTAGAAAACGTAAGGCATCATGACGAATACGTAATACCATTACTTTTGAATGATTAGGGCTAGCAGTAAATGTATTAACCCTAGGAATAATCAGCTGGTAAGGGTCTGTTATTGAATCGTTATCAGTTGTCATGCGAAATGCATCTGATGAAACCCAGATTTCAGCACCTGTTCCAGGGAAAATTTTAATTGCTTCTGTAAACTCTTTGATTATCAAAATAGAACTAACAAAGGATTTTAATTCATCTGGTGGATAGTACTGTTTTAACATCATTCTTGAGCACTCATTATTTAATGTCGCAATGATAACGTTTTTTAACAAGAAAATTAACCATGAAATATCTATATCTTAGTAGATGACAAAATTAAAACTTTAATTTTTAGTGAAATCCGCTTTGAATTAAGAAAATTGATGAGAAAGGTAAGGTTTTACCAGCCAAGAATAATCGGCTATTGGTTATATAGCAAAATACTGAACATATATTACCGTATGGTCACTAGTGCTATACACTGAAGGAAATTTTTATGAATTTGCTAAAATAAAAATCATGCCGATAAGATTCGGCATGATTGAGTCGGTAAGCTATACTTTATGAATTCGTTTGGCAATCAACCTGCTTAATAGTTTGGTTATTTTTGCTTGCACAGCGTTGCATAAAATAGCCAATGGCCATTGGAATGATCGTTACTGCCATCACCCCAGTTGTTGCTAACAATGGGTCGAAAGTAAGAGCAGAAACAAGTAGACTGGCTAAAAAACATAAACCTAGTTGTAAGGCATTTTGTAATGCGGCAGCTTTACCACTGGCGCTAGGAAATGCATTTAGTGCTTTGGATACTGCAATTGGGTAAGAGGCTCCGTTCATAGCTGCCATAAAGCAGAATGGGATCAAGATCATAGTTAATGATGGTGTGGTATAAATAGCCATGATGAATAAAATAGACATGCTTACTGCATAACCAACAAGTAACAATGGAAATATTGTTTCTGCTCGGACTTTTGCTAATAAAATACGGCAGCCATACCCACCAACAATAAAGGCTAAAGTTTGTGGAATATAACTCAAACCGATATCCGCAGGGTTGAAACCCATATTACGTAAGATAAAAGGCGAGCCGGTTAGCCAAGCGAAAAAACCCGCACTGCATGAAGCGTAAACGAGCACATTACCGCTGAAAACTGGCGAACTGAGTAAGTTTGAGAAAGAAATCTTAGCTTGTGGTTGGCTGTCATCAATTATTGTTTTAACTGAAACATTTTTCAAAAAGAGTGTTGGCAATAAAAGTAATATACCCACAGCCATTAGGATCAGGAAAATTGCTTCCCATGTTTGGTGTTCTAGTACCCATGCTCCTAATAATGGTGCTAAAGCAGGGGATAGCGCAACTAACGGCATAATAGAAGCAAAAACTTTTTGGGTATTTGCTTCATCATAGCGGTCGATAACAAGAGCTTGCCATAAAACTGCAGCGGAGCAGACACCAACAGCCTGTAAAAATCGTAGTGTTAATAACTGTGTTGCGGTTTCCACCCAATAAATAGCTAAGCTACTGATAATGAAAATAGTTAAGCCCACAATGAGCACAGGCTTACGGCCAAGTTTGTCTGACAATGGCCCCCATAACAATTGAGCGAAGGCAAAACCGGCTAAAAATATACTGAGAGAAGCACTGATAGCGCCTTCTGATGTATGCAGGGTGTCTTGCATAGCACCGAATGCAGGTAAATACATATCAATAGCTAAAAACCCCAGCATGCTAAGTCCTGCAAGGTAAACCATAAATCCAGGGGAATTTTTTTTCACAGTATTCGACATAATTATTACTTATCTGATATTTAAAAAAAATGTTAATGATGATGCCATTGTATAGGCTATTTTTTTAGGTTGTGAAACGGTAATATTTGGATCTTGCTATCAAAATTTTTGAAAGGAGAGGTTATGTGGTCTGCGCATGCACTCGAAGTGATTGATGCTGTTGCCCGAACTGGGAGCTTTAGTGGTGCTGCTGAAGAGTTACACCGTGTACCTTCTGCAATCAGTTATACCGTCAAGCAAGTTGAAGAATGGCTTGCGGTTCCCCTATTTGAGCGTCGACATCGCGATGTTGTTCTTACAGAAGCTGGAACGATATTTATTAAGGAAAGTCGTTCTGTTATCAAAAAAATGACAGATACAAGGCATCAATGCCAGCAGGTTGCTAATGGTTGGCGGGGGCAATTTAGTATTGCTGTTGATTGCATTGTAAAACCACAGAGAGCAGAGCAATTGATACTGGATTTTTATCGTCACTTTCCAGATATTGAACTTTTCATTCATCCTGAGGTATTTAATGGTGTTTGGGATGCACTTGCTGATGGGCGTGTAGATGTTGCTATTGGAGCTACTCGAGCCTCACCGATTGGTGAAAGATATAGTTTCCGTGATATGGGTTTTATGTCATGGATGTGTGTGGCGAGCCCTAAACACCCATTAGCGAATATAAGCGGCAAGCTAACAGACGACCAAATGCGCGAGTTTCCAAGTTTATGTCTCGAAGACACTTCTCGTAATCTACCAAAACGTGATACATGGGCTCTTGATAATCAACGTCGTCTTGTCGTACCTTCTTGGGAAAATGGTCTAGCTTGTTTGGTTAACGGGTTGTGTGTCGGAATGGTGCCAGAGCATCGTGCGGCTTCGTTTTGCGAAAAAGGCTTATTAGTTGAACTAGCATTAGCACAGCCATTTCCACCCAGTCCTTGTTGTCTAACTTGGGTGGAAAATAATACATCACCAGCGTTGAATTGGTTATTGGATTACCTTGGCGATAACGAAACGCTCAATGCCGAGTGGCTTTCAAACTAATTATGCGTATTATCGACGATAATCGATAAATGGGCCGTCAGCAACGGAACGGCGTTCTACAAGGCGAGGGTGGACTTCAATTGTTTGAGCATCTTCGCGCTTATTTACAATACGATCGAGCAGCATTGTGAAAGCCATTTGGCCTAAACGCTCTTTTGGTTGGTGAATTGTGGTCAATGCCGGGGTAAAATAGCGCGCATTTCGCACGTTATCATAGCCAATGATTGAAATGTCTTGTGGGACACGCAATCCCATCTCATCAGCGGCGCAAATTGCCCCCATTGCCATAATATCACCGCCACAGAAAACGGCAGTAGGGCGTTGCTTATGGCTTAAAATTTGCATCATTGCCTTATAGCCAGATTCTGGCTCGAAGTCCCCTTGAACAATCCATTCATCTTTTATGGTGATTTTGGCCTCTTCCATCGCTTTTTTAAAGCCAGTTAATCGACCAATACCCGTATTTCTTTCAAGAGAGCCAGGGATGGCTCCGATGTCACGATGCCCTCTATCAATCAAATAACGTCCTGCAAGATAGCCACCGTGGAATGAGTTATCAATAATACTATCGGTAAAATCGCCACGGGAAGTTCCCCAGTCCATCACTACCATTGGGATATTGCGGTAATCTTCCAGCATACTGATTAAGGGGTCAGGATATTCGGAGCACATTACGAGTAAACCATCAACACGCTTTTGTGCCAGCATCTGCAAATACGCTTTTTGTTTTCCCAAATTATTATGAGAATTACAAAGGATTAGCGTATAACCTTTTTCATAACAGCTATTTTCAACTGATTCAATTACCTCTGCGAAGTAAGGAGCTTCACATGAGGTTGCCAACAACCCAATCGACTTTGTGTTGTTAACTTTTAGACTACGGGCAACCGCACTTGGCGAATAATTGAGCTCTTTAATTGCAGCCCAAACCGCAGCTTTAGTGTCATCAGCTACAAAGCGCGTTTTATTAATAACATGGGATACGGTTGTGGTAGATACGCCAGCGCGTTTCGCCACATCTTTAATCGTTGCCATGGGGGAAAAAAACTCCTGACCAATAACCGGTCTCTATAAGAATTCTTGTTAAAAAATTACCTGCATATTGATGCATTGATCCTTTGCTGGCAATAATTTAGCGATTTGTTGTCGATTTTGTCTGATCTAGCGCAAAAACGAAAGAAATAATTGATGTTATAACATGTGATATAGACACTAGTTTTACTTTTTTAGATATGTATACTGAATAACATTGATTTTTGTATGGTTATTTAGTTGTTTAACTACGTTTGGATGAGAGGAACTCATGGATACAGATGTTAAATATGGTTTGCTTGCTGCGTTGGGCTCATTAGCATTGATTATATTTCTTGCTGCACATATTTTCTGATTTTATTTCAGCCTCGAATAGGGTGAATTTAATAAGGGCGAGAATATCTCGCCCTTATTGTATCTATACCTAGCAATAAGCAGAAATTGTTATGCTAAATTTTCTTCCACAAATTTCCAGTTAACTAGCGCCCAGAAATTTTCTAAATATTTAGGGCGAGCGTTACGGTAATCGATATAATAAGCATGTTCCCAAATATCGACAGTTAACACAGGCTTATCATCACCAGAAATAGGTGTTGCAGCATTGGAAGTATTTACAATAGCAAGGTTACCATCTGCTTTTTTCACTAACCAAGTCCAGCCCGCACCGAAGTTTTTGGTTGCTGCATCAGTAAATTGAGCTTTAAATTCAGCAAAAGAACCGAATGCCTTATTGATAGCTTCAGCGACTTTACCTGTTGGCTCGCCACCAGCGTTTGGTGCTAAGCAATTCCAATAGAAAGTGTGATTCCAAACTTGTGCCGCGTTGTTAAAAACGCCTGCTTCAGAAGTTTTAATGATTTCTTCTAAAGATTTTCCTTCAAAGTTAGTGCCTTTGATGAGGTTGTTCAAGTTAACAACGTAAGTGTTGTGGTGCTTACCATAGTGATATTCTAAGGTTTCAGCAGAGATATAAGGTTCTAAAGCATCTTTTGCATACGGTAAAGCGGGTAGTTCAAATGACATTGCGTACTCCTTGATTGCTTTTATATCAATATACTTAGGGTGTTTGCTCTTAAAATGAGCGAAATAATATGTGACAGCTTATCATTACAGTTTCGCCTATTGGCGATATGATACTTAATACATTAATGATAACACGATAAACCATACAAAGATAAAGGTAATAGTGTTACTAAGATGTTAACAAATAAATAGAGATATTACACATAAAAATCATATAGATATTGTAATCGAAAAATCTAAAGATATTAAGTTTCGGTTTTTATCTAGAAATAGCTACTTGTTTGACTTAAGTAGAGAGAAGATAGAAAAGGTGCCTTTTTGTTTTTTGGAATGCTATAGTAATGCCCCTATAAAACTGGCATATTGTATGAAACAATTCAGTTTCCTATTATATCAGTCAATGTATTCTGTTAAGTTGCGGTAGACTCTCAGTTACCGGCTGACTGCAAAACCTGCATCTTTGTTTTAAGGAAGTTAAAAAATGACAACTATTGAAAGAATTGAGCGCCAAATTAAAGAAAACCCAATTTTATTATATATGAAAGGCTCTCCTAAACTTCCGAGCTGTGGTTTTTCTGCTCAAGCAGTACAAGCTCTGTCTTCTTGTGGTGAGCGTTTTGCATATGTCGATATCTTACAAAACCCAGATATCCGCGCTGAATTGCCAAAATACGCAAATTGGCCAACGTTTCCTCAACTATGGGTTGACGGTGAGCTGGTCGGTGGCTGTGATATCATCATGGAAATGTTCCAGCGTGGTGAGCTCCAATCTCTAATTAAAGAAACTGCTGATAAGTATCGTCCAGCAGATGAAGCTAGCACAGACTAAATTAAGCCATAAATAAAAACGTAAAAACCGTATTTGATGAAAGCACTTATTACTTTTTATCAAACACGGTTTTTTTATGTAATAGCGATTAATTAAAAAATTATTGGGATTCTTCAATAATTGGCCAACCACCCAGCTTTTTCCATTTATTAACGATCTCACAAAATAGCAGAGCCGTTCGATTGGTGTCATACAGTGCGCCATGAGCTTGTTTACCATCAAATGGAATACCTGCGGAAACACAAGCTTTTGCTAGAATTGTTTGACCGAATACTAAGCCGCTCAGTGCCGCAGTATCGAAGGTTGCAAATGGATGGAAAGGATTACGTTTTAAACCTGCTCGTTCGGCTGCATTCATCACAAAACTGTGATCAAAATTTGCATTATGAGCGACAATAATTGCACGATTGCAATCTGTATTTTTCATTCCTTTGCGAATGACTTTGAATATCGCATGAAGAGCCTCATATTCACTAACAGCACCGCGTAGAGGGTTTGTTGGATCAATCCCTGTGAAGGCAAGAGCAGATGGCTCAAGATTAGCACCTTCAAAAGGTTCTACATGAAAATGTAATGTTTCATCCATGGAGAGCCAGCCGTCTTTATCCATTTTTAAGGTGATGGCAGCAATTTCTAATAGGCCGTCAGTTTTAGCATTGAACCCGCCTGTTTCAACATCAATAACGACAGGATAGTATCCCCTGAAACGGTTCACTAGGGCATTTGGATTGTTTTTTTCAGACATTAGGACTTTCAATTTTAGTTTTCTGGTTAGGTAACATTATGCCAAAACCAGTAAAAATTTGCAGGTAAACAGTGATAAAAGTTTAGGCGCTAGATTTGGCACCTAAACTTTAAATAATATAGTACTTTTAAATTATATAGTTAATTAATGGCCTAACCCTTTACTTGCGCTTTTGTTTTCGATCAACTCAATCTTATAGCCATCAGGGTCTTCAACAAAAGCAATCACTGTTGTTCCACCTTTAACCGGGCCGGCTTCACGTGTTACGTTACCTCCTGCACTACGTATATCATCGCATGTTTTTGCAACATCATCGACGCCCAAAGCGATATGACCATATGCGTTACCCATATCGTATTGGTCAACCCCCCAGTTATAGGTCAACTCGATTACAGCGCCTTCACTTTCATCGCTGTAGCCAACAAATGCGAGAGAATATTTATACTCTGTATTTTCACTAGTTCTTAATAAACGCATGCCTAACACTTTCGTGTAAAAATCAATAGAACGCTGCATATCAGTAACACGTAACATAGTATGGAGTAAGCGCATTTTTAAACCTCTTAGAATCAGCCTGAATCGATTTACTTATTAATATAACGTGCTTAAATTAATAAATACAATGATTACAGTTTGTTTTTTGAACAAATAATGGTAATACTCATTTTCAGGAGTATATCATACATTTATCAGTGATTTTTTCTTTTGAAGGGGAAACTTATGGCGGAACAACTTGAATTTTTTGAGATCCCCAGCCCTTGCCGTGGTATTTGCCAAAGTAATGAACAAGGCTATTGTCGAGGTTGCTATCGCACTCGTGATGAGCGTTTTAATTGGCTAAAATTCTCTGATACTGAAAAACGAAATGTACTTCGTTTATGTCGTCAACGTTATTTAAGAATATTAAATAAAAAAACAGAACAAGAAAAAATCATAGATACACAACAACAACTATTTTAGTTCACAGTTTTAAATATAATCATAAAAATAAATCAAATGTTTTATTTCTAATGTAAACTAATTCAGGTTGAATTATTAGCAAAATATTTATTTCTTGGTTTATATTTCAATAAAAT
>OJKJ01000060.1_pt1 | contig 93595 bp, 87 predicted proteins | sample 1596491 | NCBI WGS metagenome assembly OJKJ01 (sample SAMEA4350160, study PRJEB24818) | metagenome | biome: human; feature: gut; material: faeces | place: Denmark | collected 2013-09
ATTTTTTGCTTTTTCTTTTCAGAATCTCTCGCTGCCGTTTCAGTGTTCATCGCGCTTTGCGTTGTCTTGTTCCCGGTCAGTGGTGGCGCATTATAGGGAGTCAGAAAAATCTGGCAAGTGTTTTTTTGAAAAAAAATTTCAAGTGGTGATATTTTATACTTTACGCCCAATTATCAAGCAAAAAAAGTGATTTTATACCTAATTTGATATAAAAAAGGTGGCTAACAATAGCCACCTTTTGATTTTACAATAATATCAATTACTGTTTAGCAACGATTTCGTCATTTTCTACATCTAAAACGACAGGTTTACCTGGTAATAACTTACCTGACAAGATTTCTTGTGCCAGAGGGTTCTCAATTTCCTGCTGAATTGCGCGTTTCAATGGCCTTGCTCCGAAGATTGGGTCAAAACCAGCCTCCCCAATTTTCTCCAGTGCAGCAGGTGTCGCACTAACTTCATAACCGTGCTCTTCAAGACGTTTATATAAACGAGCCAATTGAATATTGGCAATATTCGTAATTTGCTCTTTACCTAATGGATGGAATACAACAACTTCATCTATACGGTTAATAAATTCAGGTCTGAAACTATGGGATACCACTTCCATCACCATATCTTTCATTTCTGAGTAACCAATCATACCAAATCTTTCTTGGATTAAGTCAGAACCCAAGTTAGATGTCATGATAATCACCGTATTACGGAAGTCCACTGTTCTACCTTGTCCATCCGTTAAACGCCCGTCATCAAGCACTTGTAATAAAATGTTGAAAACATCAGGGTGTGCTTTCTCAACTTCATCCAATAAAATGACTGAATATGGACGACGTCTAACCGCTTCAGTTAAATACCCACCTTCTTCGTAACCGACATACCCTGGAGGTGCGCCCACTAAACGTGATACCGCATGTTTTTCCATAAATTCAGACATATCGATACGAACCATTGCATCATCGCTATCAAACATGAAATTTGCTAACGCTTTACACAATTCAGTTTTACCTACCCCTGTTGGCCCTAAGAACATAAACGAGCCAATTGGGCGGTTCGGGTCTGATAACCCTGCACGACTACGACGAATTGCATTCGATACTGCAACTACCGCTTCATCTTGTCCAATAACACGCTGATGGAGTTGCTGTTCCATACGTAACAGTTTTTCTCTTTCACTTTCTAGCATTCGAGATACAGGGATGCCAGTCCAACGAGCTAAGATTTCAGCAATTTCGACATCTGTTACTTTGTTACGTAACAGTTTCATGCTTTTGCCTTCAGCTTTGGTTGCCGCTTCAAGCTGTTTCTCTAATTCTGGAATTTTACCGTATTGCAATTCGGACATTTTTGCCAAATCACCCATACGGCGTGCTTTTTCCATCTCGATACGTGTATTTTCAAGTTCAGCTTTAATATGCTGAGTACCTGTTAATGATGCTTTTTCAGCTTTCCATTCTTCTTCTAACGCAGAGTACTCACGTTCTTTCTCTGCGAGCTCTTCTTCTAACATCTCAAGACGTTTTTTACTTGCATCATCCGATTCTTTTTTCAGCGCTTGCTGTTCAAGTTTGAGCTGAATAATACGGCGTTCCAGCCTATCTAAGGATTCAGGTTTCGAATCCATTTGCATACGTAAACTTGCACCCGCTTCATCAATTAAATCAATCGCTTTGTCAGGTAACATACGGTCAGTAATATAGCGATGCGATAACGTTGCCGCTGCCACAATCGCCGGGTCAGTTATTTGAACGTGGTGATGCAGTTCATAACGTTCTTTTAAACCACGTAAAATAGCAATTGTGTCTTCAACGGATGGCTCAGCCACATACACTTTTTGGAAACGACGCTCTAATGCAGGGTCTTTCTCAATGTATTGGCGATACTCATCCAATGTGGTAGCGCCAACACAGTGTAATTCACCGCGAGCCAACGCAGGTTTTAACATGTTACCCGCATCCATCGCACCATCTGCTTTACCTGCACCAACCATGGTGTGTAATTCATCAATAAACAAAATGACGTTACCTTCCTGTTTGGCAAGATCATTTAGAACAGCTTTCAGACGCTCTTCAAACTCACCACGATATTTCGCACCCGCAATCAGCGCCCCCATATCAAGGGATAATACACGTTTGTTTTTTAACCCTTCTGGAATTTCACCATTAACAATACGTTGTGCTAACCCTTCAACAATTGCTGTTTTACCTACACCTGGTTCACCAATCAGCACAGGGTTATTTTTAGTACGACGTTGCAGTACTTGAATGGTCCGACGTATTTCTTCATCTCGACCAATTACTGGGTCTAATTTGCCTTGCTCTGCACGTTCAGTTAAATCAACCGTATATTTTTTCAAGGCTTGGCGCTGGTCTTCAGCGCTTTGGTCATTCACTTTTTCTCCACCACGCATCTGTTCTATTGCCTTTTTTAAATTATCTTTATTAACACCTGCTGCTTTGAGCATGTCTGCTAATGTCGTATTGGCTTCTAAAGCGGCGACAAGAAATAATTCTGAGGAGATAAATTCATCTCCGTGCTTTTGTGCCAACTGATCACATAAATTCAAATGACGCATTAAGTCACTTGATGGTTGAACATCTCCCGCAACACCTTGCACTTGAGGTAAACGCCCTAATGCATCTTCGACTTTTTGCTGGAATTGTACGGCATTCACGCCTAACGTCGTCAGCAATGGACGAACTGTGCCACCCTCTTGATTAAACAGGGCACTTAATAGATGAATAGGTTCAATAAACTGGTTTTCGCGCCCAAGGGCTAGTGATTGGGCGTCAGCGAGAGCTTGCTGGAATTTATTAGTTAAACGGTCCAGACGCATAACACCTCCAATAAATGAGATTAAATTTGCTACTGGATACTAGATGAGGTCAGTTTTTAAATATTCAAGTTTTGCAAGGAATTATTTTTGATATATCCGTTAATTTAGAACAAAACCCCAATACTAGGTATTTATCCATATCAATGAAGCCATCCTGCCGGTTTTTCCTTCCCTTCGATAGGAAAAAAATCTGTTTTCATCTGTTACTGTACAAAAATCACCACCATAGACCTTCGTTACGCCAGCAGCCTGCAGTTTTTTACGTGCTAATAAATAAATGTCAGCGAGATATTTATCATTATAAGGAACAAAAGCAGAGGCTAAATCAGATGATTGATTAACAAAAGCCTCTTTGACTTCCTTACCGACTTCAAATTTCTCAGCACCAATAGCGGGGCCAAGCCAAGCGATAATTTCATTTGCAGGGCTAATAAATTGATTGATTGTATTTTCAAGAACCCCATGACATAGCCCGCGCCACCCTGCGTGGGCTGCTGCCACTTCCGTTCCTGCTTGATTAGTCAATAACACAGGCAAGCAATCCGCAGTCATAATGGCACAAACTTGGCCAACCTGATTACTGTACACGGCGTCCGCTTGCCTATTATGAATTTTATCACCAACAAGCTGAAGCACATCCGTTCCATGAACTTGCTCAAGCCAAACTGGTTGTTGTGGTAGCTGAGCAAGCGCCTCAAGGCGTTGACGATTTTCACTGACGGCATTGGGTATATCCCCAACATGATCACCTAGATTCAAGCTATCAAAAGGTGGCAGGCTCACACCACCCACTCGAGTTGTACTACAGCTAGCTATGTTTTTAGGTTGCGGCCAATCAGGGAAAATCAATGTATTCATTACCAGTCCATATCGTCTTTATGCAGTTCAGTGTCTGCTTTGAGAGCTTCTATAAGTTTAACCATATCATCAGGTAACGGTGCATGCCACTCCATTTGAATACCTGAGATTGGGTGATATAAGCGTAACATGGTGGCATGCAGTGCTTGCCTATCAAAATTACGCATGACCTCTAAAAATTCTTCGGTCGCCCCTTTTAGTGGGCGCGGGCGGCCACCGTATAAGGGATCACCAATTAATGGATGATTGATATGAGCCATATGAACACGAATTTGGTGAGTTCTGCCCGTCTCCAGACGTAAACGTAAACGAGTATGGGCTCTAAAGTGTTCCATCACACGATAATGTGTTACGGCAGGTTTACCCATTGGGTGCACAGCCATATGGGTTCGTTTAGTTGGATGACGAGAGATAGGTTCTTCTACCATGCCACCCGCTGTCATACGGCCGACCGCAACCGCTTCATATTCACGCGTAATTTCTCTGCGTTGCAATGCTTCGACAAGGTGTGTTTGAGCTGGAACTGTTTTTGCGACAACCATTAAGCCTGTCGTGTCTTTATCTAAACGATGAACAATACCTGCTCTCGGCACATCAGCAATTTCAGGATAACGATATAACAACGCATTAAGAATTGTACCGTCTGGGTTTCCTGCTCCAGGGTGGACAACTAAATCACGCGGTTTATTAATAATTAGGATATCTTCATCTTCATAAATCACATTAAGTGGGATATCTTGTGGTTCCCAGCGATTATCTTCTTCAATGAGGGCGTCGATTAAAATTTGTTCGCTGCCAAAAACTTTTTCTTTTGGCTTATTGATAACTTTGCCATTAACCTGCACTCTATCAGCTAAAATCCATTCTTTTATGCGAGAACGTGAATAATCAGGGAACAATTCGGCCAAAGCCTGATCTAAACGTTGACCAAGCTGTGATTCAGCGATAGTTGCACTAAGTTGTACTTGTTGAGCCATAAATTAATCTACTTTTTGGTGTTTGTATTTTGACGGCAGTGCCGTTTCATTTAAAATATATGCTATTGTAACTCGAATTTTGCCGGGAGCCTTATGGATAGACTCCCTCGAAACACTCAGAGGATAACCTACACGTGATGATACGTATGAAAAATCTGGTGGCTGCAGCCACGTTGAGCCTGATTTTAGTCGGCTGTTCCAGCACTCCTGAAGTCAGCCCTGATAGCACCCCTGCTGAAATATATGCAACGGGTCAGCAAAAATTACAGGACGGCAATTTTAAAGCAGCGATTAAACAATTTGAAGCTCTTGATAACCGTTATCCATTTGGTCCATATGCTCAGCAGGTTCAATTAGACCTGATTTATGCATATTATAAATCAGCAGAGCTGCCAATGGCGATAGCCGCAATTGACCGTTTCATGCGTTTGAACCCAACTCATCCAAATATTGATTATGTCCTCTATATGCGAGGCTTAACCGCGATGGCTCTGGATGATAGCTTATTGCAAGGCCTCTTTGGTATTGACCGCTCAGACAGAGACCCACAGCATGCACGAGTTGCATTCAAAGATTTCAGTCAGTTAGTTCGCTACTATCCTAACAGCTTATACTCCAATGATGCGAGTAAGCGATTAGTCTTCTTAAAAGACCGCTTAGCGAAATTCGACCTTTCTGTTGTCGAATACTACAACAAACGCGGTGCTTATGTCGCGGTTGTTAATCGTGTTCAACAAATGCTAAAAGACTACCCAGACACAGAAGCAACACGTAATGCCTTAGCATACATGGAAATTGCTTATAATGAGATGGGGCTAAACCAAGAAGCGAATAAAGTTGCGAGTATTATTGCTGCAAACCCACAATAATATCATCGTGCGATCTAAAACAGCAGCCATGGCTGCTGTTTTTCTTTGCTAGCGGCGATTTAGTTGCTTGCTCATTTAGGGTACTAATTTTAACCCAAAAAAAGTTCCGGCTATTTACCGTTCCCCTAGCCAACTCAATCAGTGTCCCTTAATCCATTCATTTTGGCAATGCTTTTTCGCCCCTTTTTTATGTGAAATCACACTTCAGATAGCTGTTACTCTTCCCCTGAATGAGATGTGATCTACATCAATTTTTTCTTAGCAAGAACGGGTATTCTGAAATCAACAAAGACGGAAACAATGAGAGGTAACTATATGATAGTGAACATTACTAGCAAACAAATGGACATTACCCCAGCGATTCGTGAGCACATTGAGAGCCGTCTAACAAAACTCGATAAGTGGCAAGTATCTCTAATAAATACGCATGTCGTATTATCAAAAGAGCCACAAGGTTTTATGGTTGATGCCAACATAAAAACAGCGACAGGAAAATTGGTCGCAAGTGCCAAGCATGAAGATATGTACGTTGCAATTAATGAACTAATTAACAAACTCGAAAGACAACTTAATAAAGTGCAACATAAAGGAGAATCAAGAAGAGCATATAATAGTGTAAAAGAAGCGAATAATACTGTTACGTTATAATTTTATATTATCTATCAACTAATCTTGAACCTTATAAACGCGCTCACCATGGGCGCGTTTTTTTATGTTTATGATCCTTACCTATTGACTTCTTAGTGAGTATCGGGTTTATTTAAATTGAATCTGACTAAAGGTGTTCATATGAATCTTAATTTTGTTTTCTTTTTCTTCTTTAGCAACTCCTAATTGGGGGCTTTTGTCGTTCGAGAAAGAAAAGAAGACAAAATTAGAAAGCCCCCTCTAGGGGGCTTTTTTTATATCATGATATTAACAGGGTGGGCAGCATGGAAAACAGCACTAATTTATTAAAAGTAAGAGAGAAAATAAGTCAACTGGATAGTGAATTACTAAATCTTTTAGCAAAGCGCCGTGGTTATGCTGTTGAAGTCGCTGAAACAAAAATTGATGATAGCCGCCCTATTCGTGATAAAGACCGTGAGCGTCAGCTTCTTGATGTTTTAATCAACAAAGGCAAACCGCTAGGGCTTGATGGCTTTTATATCACTCGCCTATTCCAGATGATTATTGAGGACTCTGTTCTTACGCAACAGGCTATTTTACAAAAGCATTTAAATTTAACCCCTAGTGATACCGCGCGTTTCGCATTTTTAGGGCCGAAAGGTTCTTATTCACACATTGCGGCACGCCAGTACTCAGCCCGTCATTTTGACCAACTAGTTGAATGCAGTTGCCATAAATTCCAAGATATTTTTTCATTAGTTGAAAATGGGCAAGCGGAATATGGCATTTTACCAATAGAAAACACCAGTTCGGGCGCAATTAACGATGTTTACGATTTACTGCAAAATACATCATTATCAATCGTCGGGGAGATTCGGCTCCCAATTAACCATTGCCTCTTAACAACAGGAAATACCGATCTCAGCCAGATCAAAACCGTGTATAGCCACCCTCAGCCTTTCCAACAATGCAGCCAATACTTAGCACAATTCCCACACTGGGAAATAAAATATTGTGATAGCACATCAACTGCAATGCAAATGGTCGCAGACCAAAACTCACCGAGTGTCGCGGCACTTGGAAGTGAAGCCGGTGGCGCCTTATACGATTTAAGCGTAATAGAGCATAATCTCGCTAATCAGCAAATTAACATGACACGCTTTATTGTTGTTGCACCACAACCAATTGAAGTCACTGAACAAGTACCGGCTAAAACAACACTGCTTCTGACCACTGGCCAACAAGCTGGTGCCTTAGTTGATGCATTAGTTATTTTGAAAAATAATAAGATAATCATGAGCAAGTTAGAATCACGCCCAATAAATGGAAAACCATGGGAAGAGATGTTTTATGTTGATGTGCATGCCAATTTACGTTCAGAAAATATGCAACAAGCTTTAAGAGAGCTTTCAACAATTACTAGGTCAATTAAAATATTAGGCTGCTACCCATCCGAAAATGTGGTTCCTGTTGAACCTGAAAAAATTACGCCTTAATTAAAATATAATTAGGCTGCATTTTTTCAGTGCAGCCTACTAAACTGAAACTATGCTCTCACTTCAGGTTGATAATTCGAAGATTTGACTCTGAAATAATTGACTAGTTCCTTCAAATGGTACGCCTGTTCATTCAATGAGTCCGCTGCGACAACAGATTCCTCAACTAAACTCGCATTTTGTTGTGTGGTTAAATCAAGTTGCCCTACTGCACTATTGATTTGAGAAATTCCATCGCTTTGCTCACGACTAGCCTGCCCAATTTCACGTAGTAACGCATTCATCTCTTTTACACTATCAACCATTCCGTGTATTTGCTGAGTCGCTTTTTCAACAAGTTCCATACCCTCTTGCGTTTGTGACGATGAGTTTTCAATCAACCCACGAATATCACTCGCTGAAGCCGCACTTTTTTGTGCTAATAATCTCACTTCTCCGGCAACAACGGCAAAGCCTCGCCCATGTTCACCGGCTCTTGCCGCTTCAACGGATGCATTCAATGCTAAGATATTGGTTTGAAATGCAATTGAGTCTATTAGATTAATAATTTCTGTCATCTGTGATGATGATCCATTGATTGCACGCATTTTATTCGTTACTTGACTCATCATGTCGCCATTGTTTTGTACAATAATTGCCGCTTGGTCTGCAAGCATGCTAGCTTCATGAGTGTGCTCAGTCGTGTTTTGAACGGTTGAAGTTATTTGTTCCATTGAACTGGCCGTTTCTTCAACTGATGCGGCCTGTTCTTCGGTGCGCGCCGCCAGGTTTTGGTTCCCCGCGACAATTTGCCCTGCTGCTGCCGAAATACTTTCAGAACCTTGTTGAACCTCTTGAACGATTTCCAGCAAGTGCTCTTTCATATCATTAAGTGCATTTAACAATACACCCGTTTCATCTTTTGAGGTGACCTGAATATCTTTAGTCAGATCCCCATTTGCAATTGACTGCGCGAAATTAACCGCATTTTCCAATGGCCTTGTGATAATGTTCGTAATATACCAGCCCATTACGCAGCCCGCGCCAATACTCAAGATTGATAACACCGCTAGTAATAGTTTATTGTTTTCATAATCCGCATTCACTTTACGGCCAACCTCTTGCATTTCCAAATCTTGGATAGCCATTAAAGTTTGAATTTGATCACGATAATCACGTTGAATACTAGACGTTTTAGTCATCATTTCATCAATAGCAGCTTGGCGATTATTCTCTGATAAAAAGGTATTGATGCGAGTAATTGATGAATGAAACTGTTGGCGAATAACACGCAAATCAGCCAAGACTTCTTTAGAGCGATCATCTGTAACGTTATTTTCTAAGCTTTCCATCAATCCATTAATTTTTAATGTAATTTTAGCCAACTCTTCTCTGCGTTTATCACTACCACGATCATCAAGTAAAATTAGCTCTTGGATCCCTATAAAAGAATAAAAGTTATCCATCATTTGCCCTGCGGTAGAGGCAATAGGATAACTTTCATACAGGACTTGTTTCATGCCATCATTAGCTCGGTTCATATTGGCTAAAGAAAAAAGTGAACTTAGGATAATAAGCGCAACAAAACCACCAAATGCTACCGTTAACTTCATACTAATTTTGAGATTTTTAAAAGACATATATTTACCACGCTAACCATCATTTAATGAGTAGTGTTATCGGTAAAACAGGTGAAATCTTTATCATATAAATCGATCGATTTATAAATATTGATTTTAAAAATTGATTAATTTGAAATTAGATAGTGAATAAATTCAGTTTTTATCTGATTAGCATATTATTCGATAGAAATTATACAGATAAGTACAATTACCTATTTTAAATAAACATTCTTGGTGAGATTAACTGAAATAGAAGAATATAGAAGACAACAAAAAATTAACAGGAAAATAAAGCCCTCTACCGCTATAAAACACGATAGAAGGCGGGATGATTATTTTCGATTATCGTTTGCTCGTTGCAGTAATGATTGGCTTTCTTTCATAAAATGATGGGCATCTTCACCGAACCACTGGCTAATTTGATTAAATTGGCGAATAAATTCCGCTTTATCTTTTTTCTCCAGTAGCGCTATTGAATCACCTAACAATTGATGATATCTGCGTATCAATTCAACATTTTCATTTGAAGACATAATAATGTCTGCATAGAGTTGAGGGTCTTGAGCAAACAGCCGCCCAACCATCGCGAGCTCTAAACGATAAATAGGCGATGACAAATCAAGTAATTGCTGTAAATCGATATTTTCCTCAGCAAGATTTCGCCCGTAAGTAAATGTTGTAAAGTGGCGTAATGCCTGAATAAAGCTCATGTTTTTATCATGCTCTTCGGCTGAGATTTCTTTCAAACGTGCCCCCCAAACTAATAACTGTTCAAGAAACCACTGATAAGACTCCGAGCCACGGCCATTACAGTAAGCAAATACTTGCTTTGCAACACTACCAATATCAGGACCAAACATCGGGTGAAGCCCAAGTACTGGCCCATCATGGGCCGCTAACATCGCTTCTAATGGCTGTTGCTTAATCGATGCAATATCCATCAAGACCGTGCTTTTATCCAGTTTAGGCAGTTGGTTGATAACTTGTACCGTCAAATGTATTGGTACACTAACTATCACGACGCTCGCTCCAGCAACTATAGATTCTGCTTGTGCCCAGTCATCTTCGTTTAATGTCTTAACCTGATAGCCTGATAAATTAAGGAGACGGTGAAATAACCGCCCCATTTTCCCATCACCACCTACAATCACAATTGGGCCAGCTGATGGGTTCAGTGTTTTAAACCCTTTATCATTTTCACGTGCGTAAGATTCGCGCATGATCCGCCTTAGAATATCCTCTATCAGATCAGGTGGGATCCCCATACGCTCAGCTTCGGCGCGACGTGCTGCCAACATGCTTGTTTCTCGTTCAGGCACATAAATCGGTAAACCATGTAAGCTTTTCACTTCACCGACTTCAGCAACCAGTTGCAGCCTTTTTGCTAATAAATCTAGTAACGATTTATCAACTTCATCAATTTGTTCCCGTAAATGGGATAACTCAACAGACATACCAATACCTTGATCAGCTCACTTTACTCAATTTTTGCGCACGTTGTTCAAGCACAGGCAACAATGCTTGATGTAATTTACGCAATACCGTTTCCGTCGTTTGCCAGTTAATGCAGGCATCTGTCACTGACACACCGTATTTCATTGTGTCACGGGCTTGTTCAGATGTTTGATTCCCTTCATTAATATGACTTTCTAGCATAATACCTGTAATTGATTCATTACCATTAATAATTTGTTCAATAATAGAATCAACAACTAATGGCTGACGGCGGTAATCTTTATTCGAGTTTCCATGGCTACAATCCACCATAAGGGACGGCTCTAAACCTGCTTTTTTCATTTCCGCTTCACAAGCCGCAATGTCTTCGGCACTGTAGTTAGGCGTTTTCCCACCACGTAAAATGACATGTCCGTTACTATTACCTTTGGTATGTAATAAACAAACTTGGCCAGATTGGTTAATTCCCATAAAACGGTGTGGCATCGCTGCTGCTTTTAACGCATTAATCGCTGTAGATAAACTCCCATCGGTTCCATTTTTGAAACCAACAGGCATAGATAAACCAGATGCCATTTCACGGTGGGTCTGTGACTCAGTCGTTCTTGCACCAATGGCTGACCAACTGAATAAATCCCCTAAGTATTGAGGATTGTTAGGATCCAATGCTTCTGTCGCTAATGGCAGCCCCATATTCACTAAATTGGTCAACAAATCACGAGCAATATGTAGGCCTTTTTCCATTTCAAAAGAACCATCCATAAATGGATCACTAATCAAACCTTTCCAACCTACGGTTGTACGAGGTTTTTCAAAATACACACGCATCACAATATATAAACTATCACTTAATTCTTCGGCTAATACTTTCAGGCGCTCACCATATTCAATAGCAGCATCCACATCATGAATTGAGCAAGGGCCGCATACCACGAGTAAGCGAGGGTCGCGTTGATGAATAATGTCAGCAATCACTTGGCGCGATGTCGCAATGGCATGCAGGTTGCTGCGACTCAGCGGATATTTCTCTTTCAGACTCTCAGGAGTGATTAATACCTGCTCGTCTTGAATATTCACGTTGTTGAGTACATCTTTTTGCATGATCATTTTTTACCTACTTATTAGCTTATATTTGCTTAGTTTATTATTTACGTATTGTGTTTGGGTGTATGAGTAATAACATACCATGCATCGTAAACAATTCAATCCATTTATGTAAAATATTTCCACTACTGTATTTAATTATTTACACTACCATAATAAATTGAATAAATTACAGTTTTACATTAATTTAACATTAAAATAATTTAATAGACCAAAGAAAAACAAGCAATCTGTAAGTATTTATTTACAGATAAGCATAAGTTATCAGCTATATTCTAAATAGTTCGAGTTGTAGCAAGGCGGCAAAGTGAGGACATCGCAGGGAGCATACACAAGTATGTGACCTGTGGGGCTGAACGCAGCCAACACGGCTACAACTTGAAATATGACGAATATAGGTATGTGACCTGAGAAGCTGAGTGCTGCCAACACGGCTACAATTTGAATTATGAAGAAGATAGTGACGAATATAAAAAGGCCCGCAAATGCGGGCCTCTCTCATAACATAACTTTCGGATGTAGCGAAAGCGTATTACTTGGCGTTCAGACGCTCTTTGATACGAGCTGCCTTACCAGAACGCTCACGCAGGTAGTACAGTTTAGATCTGCGAACAGCACCACGACGTTTAACAGCAATGCTATCTACGACTGGAGAGTGAGTTTGGAATACACGCTCAACACCTTCGCCGTTAGAAATTTTACGAACAGTGAATGCAGAGTGCAGACCGCGGTTACGGATAGCGATAACCACGCCCTCGAATGCCTGCAGACGTTTTTTAGAGCCTTCTACGACCCATACCTTAACTTCCACGGTGTCACCCTGACGGAATGAAGGTACGTCCTGCTTCATCTGCTCTTCTTCGATTTGTTTAATAATGTTGCTCATAATAACTCTCTTACCCTAGGTAAACTGATATGTTTAGACAATTAATTGTCTGGATTCATTTGTTGCTCAGACTGATATTCCAGTTGGAATTCAGCCAGCAACATCCTCTGCTCGTCAGTCAGAGCTAGGCTTTCCAGAAGCTCAGGTCTTCTAAGCCAGGTACGGCCGAGTGATTGTTTCATACGCCAGCTATCTATTTTAGCGTGGTTTCCTGAAAGTAAAATATCAGGAACTTGCATGCCATCTAACACTTCAGGGCGGGTATAGTGCGGACAATCTAACAAACCATCTGCAAAAGAGTCTTCTTGAGCAGAGGCTTGATGACCAAGTACTCCCGGTATAAACCGTGAAACTGAGTCAATCAACACCATCGCGGGAAGTTCCCCGCCACTGAGAACGTAATCGCCGATTGACCATTCTTCGTCAACTTCGGTTTGAATGATACGCTCATCAATGCCTTCATAGCGGCCACAAACAAGAATCAATTTCTCATTGGTTGCCAGCTCGCAAACACCGTCTTGACTAAGTTTGCGCCCTTGCGGTGAAAGATAAATAACCTTTGCACCCTCACCAGCCTCAGTTCTTGCTGCGTTGATTGCATCCTTAAGCGGTTGCACCATCATCAGCATGCCTGGACCACCACCATAGGGGCGATCATCAACAGTTTTGTGCTTATCGTGAGTAAAATCTCGCGGATTCCAGCACTCAAATGTTAGCAGGCCATTTTTCACTGCCCGACCAGTTACCCCGTACTCGGTTATTGCGCGGAACATTTCGGGAAACAGGCTAATTACACCAATCCACATAATTTCGTCCCACTTATCAAAACCGTTCAACCGGAGATTTAAAAACCAGGATCCCAATCCACTTCAATAAGTTTGGCATCGAGATCGACTTTCTTGATAACCTGCCCATCAAGAAACGGAACCAACCGCTCCTTGATGCCAAATGCATCTTTTAAATTCGCCTTAATGACCAGCACATCATTTGAACCGGTCTCCATCATGTCAGTGATGGTACCAAGGTCATAGCCTTGTAACGTCACTACTTGGCAGCCCATCAGGTCTTTCCAGTAGTATTCGTTTTCTAACTCAGGAAGTTGGGTTGAATCAACCGCAATTTCAAAGTTAGTCAAAAGCGCGGCTGCATCGCGGTCATCGACCCCGTTCAGCTTGACAATGATATCCTTGTTATGATGTTTCCAATCTTCAATTTCAATGTGTTGCCATTGACCTGAACGTTGGATAAACCAAGGCTGATACTCAAAAATACTTTCAGCATGTTCGGTGGACGAAAAAACTTTGAGCCAACCACGAATACCGTATGCCGCACCTAATTTCCCCAATACAATTGGGTTTTCAGGTGGCTGTAGTTTAGTTTGCTTGCTCATTGTTACCACCGCGACAGATTAAGCTGCTTTCTTAGCTTGTTTGACCAGTTGTGCAACACGGTCAGAAATAGTTGCGCCTAAGCCAACCCAGTGCTCAACACGGTCCAGGTCTAAACGCAGTTCTTCTGCTTGACCTGCAGCGATCGGGTTGAAGAAACCGATACGCTCAATGAAACGACCGTCACGCGCATTGCGGCTATCAGTCACAACGATTTGGTAGAACGGACGTTTTTTAGCGCCGCCACGAGATAAACGAATTGTTACCATAACATCCTCATTAGTTAACAAAACAACCAGACTCCATCGAGGGATAGAGTCCGGCTGTCATATAAAAAGCCCGAAAAGTTTACTCACTTTGACGCAAAAATCAATCAAAAGTGCGTTTTGTTTGAGGCTTTATTGCTTAACGCCCCGGAAAACCCGGTGGCATCATACCCTTCATGCCGCGCATCATCTTGGCTAGACCGCCTTTTTTCATTTTCTTCATCATGCGTTGCATGTCATCAAATTGTTTTAAGAGGCGATTAACTTCTTGCACGGTAGTTCCCGAACCTGCCGCAATACGACGTTTTCGTGAACCTTTAATAATTTCCGGTTTTTCACGTTCTTTACGTGTCATGGAATTAATCATCGCTTCCATACGAACGGTGATTTTATCATCCATTTGGGACTTAACGGCATCGGGTAACTGAGACATTCCTGGCATTTTGCTCATCATGCTCGCCATGCCGCCCATATTACGCATTTGCTTTAATTGACTTAAAAAGTCATTTAAATCAAAGCCATCTCCCGTTTTAAGTTTTTTAGCAAGCTTTTCAGCTTCATCACGGTCAACTTTATGCTCAATCTCTTCAATCAGAGAAATCACATCACCCATACCAAGGATACGAGACGCGACGCGCTCTGGGTGGAATGGTTCTAAGGCATCAGTTTTTTCACCAACACCTAAGAACTTAATAGGTTTCCCCGTAATCGCTCGAATTGAAAGTGCCGCACCGCCTCGTGCATCACCATCGACCTTGGTCAACACAACCCCTGTCAGTGGTAGGGCTTCATTAAATGCTTTCGCTGTATTTGCCGCATCTTGCCCTGTCATCGCATCGACGACGAATAAGGTCTCAACTGGCTTAATAATACGGTGAACTTCTTGGATTTCTTCCATCATCGCTTCATCAACATGCAAGCGACCTGCGGTATCCACCAACAGCACATCGTAGAATTGTAATTGTGCGTGTTTTAATGCTTTTTGAACAATTGCAGCGGGTTTTTCTTGTACTTCTGAAGGGAAAAAGTCAATTCCAACACTTTCAGCTAATGTCTCTAATTGTTTAATCGCTGCAGGGCGATAAACGTCAGCAGAGACAACTAATACTTTTTTCTTTTGCTTTTCTTTTAAGAGCTTACCTAATTTTGCAACACTGGTCGTTTTACCGGCACCTTGCAAACCTGCCATTAAAACGACAGCAGGAGGTTGTGCGGATAAATTAAGTTGGTGGTTTTCGTCCCCCATCGCCCTAGTCAGTTCATTTTGAACTATTTTAATGAACTCTTGGCCAGGTGTTAGACTTTTATTGACATCTTGCCCAACAGCATTTTCTTTAACTTTTTGAATGAATTCACGGACAACTGGCAAAGCAACGTCAGCTTCCAGCAAGGCCATGCGAACTTCGCGTAGTGTTTCTTTAATATTTTCATCAGTTAGACGCCCACGTCCACTGATATTGCGCAACGTGCGCGATAGTCTGTCAGTTAAATTATCAAACATATGTCTTAGCTCAATTCTGTTGATGGGCCGATGTCAGCCTGATCTGGTTGCTAATACAGATAATTTCAAGTGCGTGTTACCTAACAACTTGAATTATAAGCATCAATACCTTCACAATGATGAAGGGAAACCAACACTAAAAATAATCGCGGCAAAATAATGCCCCATTGTAACATGCCCGCAGTTTTTTCGCTGCCCCCTGTTTGAAACAGATGATAAAGGTTATTATGGCATGAATTTAATAATACAAACCAAGCAGTAGGCGCATGAAATGCTATCAGCAATGAATATATTGTGATTGGCTTGTCCAATAGTTGGAGCCTACACTCGTACAAGTTATACTATGAATAACTTTCCACTAAAAATGATTAACGACACTATACTATGCCCGTATTTGCAGTCATAGCAGTTTGTACATACATGGTCAGTCTGTTACTGATCGTCCCTGGCCAAGTGCGTAAACAGCCGTTCTACCGCCACCTCGCGCTTTTTCTTGCCGTTGTTGCGTTAGTAACTCACGCTATTACATTGAAATTTTTGATTTTCAGTGAAGCCGAGGGACAAAACCTCACTCTGTTGAATTTAGGCTCAACAGTGAGCTTACTCATGTGTGTGATTATGACTGTTGTCGCTTACTGGGGAAAAGCTTGGTACTTAACGCCTATAGTCTATAGTTTTGCCATTATTAACTTGATGCTGTCAACGCTAATGCCTGGTGAGTTTATTACGCATCTTGAAGCTCGAGTACCACTTTTTGTTCATATTGGTCTAGCTTTGTTGAGCTATGCGACACTCCTTATTGCGGCTTTATATGCATTACAAGTGGCTTTAATTGACCATCAGCTAAAGAACAAAACCTTAAAATTTAGTCCAGATATGCCACCCATGATGGTAATTGAACGTAAAATGTTCCACATCACTCAAGTTGGGGTCATTTTGCTGACTCTGACCTTGTGTACTGGCTTTATTTATATGGATAATATTTTTGATAAAGAAAATATCCATAAATCGGTATTATCCGTCATTGCATGGTTTGTTTATATCACTCTACTTTGGGGACATTTCCATGGAGGATGGCGAGGTAAACGCGTCCTATTTTTCCATGTTGGTGGCTCAATCATCTTAACAATGGCTTTTTTTGGTAACCGTTTAATACAGGAGTTTATGGTATTTTGACGCAAATAAAGCCACGACTTTCACAATATAAGGAAACTTGTTTTGGATGATGTGTCCACGAGTACGCTAATCATCATATTGATTGTTTTAATTTTTATGTCAGCCTATTTCTCTGCATCAGAAACAGGGATGATGACGCTAAACCGTTATCGGTTAAAACATTTAGCAAAACAAGGTAATCGCTCAGCGATCCGCGTTGAAAAACTTCTTAAACACCCTGATAAGCTGTTAAGCCTAGTCCTTATTGGTAATAACTTAATCAACATAGTCGCTTCCGCATTAGCGACCATCATTGGTATGCGATTATATGGGAATGCAGGTGTAGCTATGGCTACAGGGATCCTGACTTTTGTGATCCTCATTTTTGCCGAAGTCATGCCAAAAACACTGGCAGCGCTGTACCCTGAAAAAATCGCATTTCCAAGTAGTTACCTCTTAAAACCATTACAAGTAGTCATGATGCCTATTGTTTGGGCATTTAATACTATTTCAGCCCTACTGTTACGCTGCATTGGGGTGAAGTCACTAACCGCAAGAACTGATGCAGTTAATAAGGAAGAGCTACGCACCATTGTTAACGAATCAAAGCATAAAATTAGCCGCCGAAATCAAGACATGTTGATTTCAATTTTAGACTTAGACAAAGTCACTGTTGGCGATATTATGCTGCCAAGGAATGAGATTGTTGGTATTGATGTCAATGATGACTGGAAATCAATCATTCGGCAGCTCACGCACTCCCCCCATGGCCGCATTGTGCTTTATCGCGACTCACTTGATGACTCTATTGGCATTTTACGCGTCCGTGAAGCATACCGTCTTATGATGGAAAAACGTGAGTTTAATAAGCAAAACCTAATTAAAGCTGCAGATAACATTTATTTTATTCCTAACAGTACACCATTAAATGTTCAGTTAGTTAACTTCCAGCACAATAAAGAAAAACTTGGGATCATTGTTGATGAATACGGTGAAATTCAAGGCCTTATCACTGTCGAAGATATATTAGAAGAGATAGTGGGTGACTTCACAACCTCGATGTCGCCATCTTTAGCCGAAGAAGTCTTGCCACAAAGTGATGGAAGCGTTCTTGTAGACGGTTCTGCTAATATTCGTGAGCTGAATAAGGCTTTTGATTGGAATCTCCCCATAGATGGCCCTAGGACGGTTAATGGCATGGTTTTAGAGGTCATTGGTGATATTCCACAGCTTGAAGAGCAAATCGTGGTGGGGCATTACCTTATCGAGGTATTAGCGATGAATGAAAATATCGTTAAACAGGTTAGGATCACACCTCTTACATTCAGTTCTCAAGTCCCCGACCTTTGATTTGGTCATAAACTTGCAATTTAATTCTCATATAAAATAAAAAGAGCCTTAATTGGCTCTTTTTATAGAGAATATTTGATAAAAACTAAACGTGTAGCTGTTTAAGTTTCTCTGCAGGTAATGCTAATTCATCATTTTTATTGATACCAATTTCTGATGCAAGAACATTACGTGCAATTTGCTGGGCTTCTTCCAGTGAGTGCATTTTGTATGTACCGCACTGATAGACATTCAATTCAGGGATCTTGTTTTGGTCTTTCACTTGCAAAACATCTTCCATTGCCGCTTTCCATGCATTAGCAACACGCAGTTCATCTGGCTGGCCAATAAGGCTCATATAAAAACCAGTACGGCACCCCATTGGTGAAATATCAATAATTTCAACACCATTTCCGTTGAGGTGATCACGCATAAAGCCTGCAAAAAGGTGCTCTAAAGTATGCGTCCCTTTTTCTGTCATGGCTTCTTCATTTGGTACAGTAAAACGCAAATCAAAAACTGTGATGGTATCACCGCTTGGTGTTTTCATGGTTTTTGCCACACGTACAGCAGGTGCTGACATGCGAGTATGATCGACAGTAAAGCTATCTAATAATGGCATTTCGTGACCTCCTCGAAAATAAAAAATATTTTCTAAAATAAATGAAACTATTTTGAAAATACAGAGTCTGAATTATTGAAAGACGCGCAATTTGTTATCATCCCTAATTCTCTAAGAGATTTTTTTTGGCCACCTAGAGTGGCCATTTCTTTTAGCGTCCTGCATGAATGCGTAGATAGTCCTCAAAGCTTTCGCTCTCACTTTGTTCCATCTTCGCTTGCTTCGCTATTGAAGCTAATCGTGCTTGCTCAAATTGCTCTTCAGTTATCACTTCATACGGCTCGTTCACTAACTGTTCAAAATATTTTTCAGCTAATTCTAACCCGTAACCACCAATACCTTTTTCTAACATTTCATCCATAACAAGCGCTGAATATGTAAGAGTTGGGTCTTTAAACATAGCAACAAATTGGTGACAAACTTCTTGATATTTTGCATCGCAACAAGTGTCTAGCACTTCAGCCACACGGATCAAGTCATTAAATAATTGCTGCCCAACGTCAACTAATGGTTTAACTTCGCTGCCACAACCGAAACCAATGACTTGGCCTGGTTTACGACCTTCAAGAATGACACGATTCCAGTTTTGACGGCAACAGTCTAATTCCTGAGCATTCATTTCAGGTGCATCAGCAAGTACACACCATATTAAGAATAGATCAACAAAACGAGCTTGCGTTTCATTAACGCCTATCGCACTAAATGGATTGATATCAAGTGAACGGACTTCAATGTACTCAATACCACCACGTAATAATGCGTCAGAAGGTGATTCATTGCCTTTAGGAACGCGTTTGGGCCGTATTGGGGCATAGAGCTCATTTTCAATCTGCAGCACATTCGTATTTAGTTGAATATATTTGCCGTCTTTTTTTACACCCAGTTTTTCAAATTCAGCTGAAGGCTTATGGATGGCTTTTTTCAGGTTCTCTACATATTCATCCAATTTATTGAATGTGATGTTTAAATCACTTTGTGATTTATTTGTATAACCTAAGTCACTCATGCGTAATGATGTCGCATAAGGCAAGTAATACGTACCACAGTCTGTTTTATCAAATGATAGCGTCGTATCCCTATCTTTCAAAAAAGAGCCGCAAATAGCTGGAGATGCGCCAAATAGATAAGGAATAACCCAACCAAAGCGGTAGTAATTTCTAATTAGACGTAAATAGCCTTCAGAAATTTTTTCTTTACCGCTTTCTTCGTCTTCAATACCCGCCCATGCTTGCCAAAATTCAATCGGCAAAGAGAAGTTATAATGCACCCCTGCTATCGTTTGCATCAAAGCACCATAACGATTTTTAAGGCCTTCACGGTACAGCGTTTTAAACTGCCCCACATTAGAAGAGCCGTACTGCGCAAGAGTGATTTTATCTTCACTTTCAATAAAGCATGGCATACTCAGCGGCCACATTCTTTCATCTTGAAGGTGACGAGCTGTATAGCGGTGTAAATCTCGCAAAAAAGCCAAATTATGGCTAATGCTTTTATCTACAGGAGTAATAAATTCGAGTAAGGACTCCGCAAAATCTGTCGTGATCCATTTATGTGTTAAAGCTTTTCCCAGCCCTTCTGGATGCAAGGTCTCTGCAATTGCGCCTGTGGGGGTTACACGCAATGTTTCACGCTCAATACCACGTTGAATACCATTAAGTGTTTCTGGGTGCGCCTCTAACCATGAGAGCGCTTTCGATACGTCCGGGATCAAGTCGACCTCCCGCCTGTGATGTTAATTTATTTTATTAAGGCAATTACTTTAGCTTAAATCACATAAATTGTCGCTGTCTAGATGTGTGGTTTATGAGGGAATAAATCAAAGAGGTATAGAAAATACGATTTAATTAATTTTATGAATGGTAATTTTAGGCAAAAAAAAACTCCTCGAACGAGGAGTTTCTTAAAGATGGTGCATCCGGGAGGATTCGAACCTCCGACCGCTCGGTTCGTAGCCGAGTACTCTATCCAGCTGAGCTACGGATGCAAAATTCATTCGATTTGAAATCGATACATTCTCAATAACTTTTCTGAGTTAAATTAAAAGGTATTATTGATATGCTAAATTATTAGCTAAGAGATGGTGCATCCGGGAGGATTCGAACCTCCGACCGCTCGGTTCGTAGCCGAGTACTCTATCCAGCTGAGCTACGGATGCATACTTAATGCAAGATGTGCTGCTCTCTCAAACTTCTTTATCAACTTCTACTTCTATAAATCAACTTCTTAGTTACTGCTTTGTTTGGTTGCTAAAACCAAAACAAAACCCCATCAGATTCTCTCATAGGGTTAAAGATGGTGCATCCGGGAGGATTCGAACCTCCGACCGCTCGGTTCGTAGCCGAGTACTCTATCCAGCTGAGCTACGGATGCATAATCTAAAATGGCGGTGAGGGAGGGATTCGAACCCTCGATGCAGCTTTTGACCGCATACTCCCTTAGCAGGGGAGCGCCTTCAGCCTCTCGGCCACCTCACCATATTTTAGTTACACACGATTTGTTTTTTCAAACATCTCGTTGCTGTGTGGCGCACATATTACTTTCCTAGACTTAGAAGTCAAACAATTTTTCCAAACTTTTTGCATTCCGTTGTCTGTTTGCACATTTCACAAGCAAGATGCTTAGTTTAACACCGAAAAAGATATTTTTCAGCCCTTATGACACTAACTTTATAAACAAAAATACAGAAAAAAAATTATTCTATAAGTGAATAAAAATGAGCTCACTGGATTGATTAGCCTATATTTCATACAAAGGAAAACAAGATTTCGTACAAGAAAACCGAAGACTAAACAATAAAGTGAGTTTGATGCTAGAGAATTATAAAAACGAAAGGATATTTTTAGAAATAATGCGAGTAAGACAAGCGCCCATTCTTGCTGTGTGATCAATCATTGGACGCTTATTCATTATTATTGATTATCTGGTTGAGTCTTTTCAGCCTGGATCCGTTGATAAATTTCTTCACGGTGAACAGAAACTTCTTTTGGGGCATTAACACCAATACGAACTTGGTTGCCTTTGACACCCAATACAGTAACTGTTACCTCATCGCCTATCATGAGTGTTTCACCAACTCGACGAGTCAGAATAAGCATTCTTTGCTCCTTGAAATATTAAAAGAGTCGGGTCTCTAGGTATCCCCGCTATTGTCCATCACACACCGTGAAAACGTAAAGCAATGACATTCACCTAAAGCATTGATGCCATCAATACAAGCATTCTAATTATTTACAAGCAAAATATAGCACTACAAACGATACATTAACAATGCCGCAACAGATTAAAGTTGCCTCATATTTTAATGAGGCAACTTTGTAAGTGCTTACAGACGCGCTTCGACCCATTCTTCGACACTTGCCATAGCAGCAGGTAATGCGCTAACGTCAGTACCTCCCGCTTGAGCCATGTCTGGGCGACCGCCACCTTTACCACCTACCTGACTTGCAATATAGGAAATTAAGTCCCCTGCTTTAACTTTAGCAGTCAAATCATTAGTTACCCCAACGATCATACTGACTTTATCACCACTTGTTGTTGAAAGCACGATAATCGCTGATTTCAACTGATTTTTAAGGTCATCAACCATAGTTCTCAATAACTTAGGATCAGTATCCGCTAATTGAGTGACTAATAATTTGATGCCTTTCACGTCTTTCGCTTTGCTACTTAGTGAAGCACTTTCTTGAGATGCTTGTTGATCTTTTAGTTGCACAATTTCTTTTTCGAGTTGGCGAGATTTGTCTAACGCCGCTTTTACTTTCTCGACAAGACTATTAATATCACCTTTCACTAAGTGTGCAATTGCTGAAAGTTGCTCTGACTGATTGTGAATGCTTTCAATCGCCATTGTGCCTGTAGTCGCTTCAATACGACGAACACCTGCAGCCGTACCAGATTCACTCAAAATACGGAATAAACCAATATCTCCTGTACGACGCGCATGTGTACCACCACATAACTCGATAGAAAAATCACCCATACTCAGAACACGTACACGTTCCTCATATTTTTCACCGAATAATGCCATAGCACCTTTTGCTTTAGCGCCTTCTAAATCCATCAGTTCAGTTTCAATTTCTGAGTTTTTACGGATTTGTGCATTCACAATATCTTCTACTTGACGTAGTTGCTCTTGTGTCATCGCTTCAAAATGAGAGAAGTCAAAACGCAAGTATTTGTCATTAACCAATGAACCCTTTTGAGAAACATGGTCGCCTAATACTTGGCGTAATGCCGCATGCAGTAAGTGTGTTGCTGAGTGATTTAAACGGATCGCATCACGTCTAGCGCTATCCACAAAAGCGGTAATTCTATGGTTAACAACCAGTGAACCCGCCTCTACCTTACCAATATGCCCAATTGCTTGACCATACTTTTGTGTGTCAGTGACTTTAAAGCTCGCATTATCATTATTTAAGTAACCAGTATCACCGACTTGCCCACCAGACTCTGCATAAAATGCCGTTTTATCTAGTATAACTAAGCCTTCTTCACCCGCATTCAAACTGTCTACAGGCTGGCCATCTTTATATAATGCAGTAATAGTGGCTTGTTGCTCATCATATTGATAACCGGAGAATTCACTACGCTTATCAACTTTAATTAAAGAGTTATAATCCGCACCAAAACCACTGGATTCGCGCGCACGACGACGCTGGTCTTCCATCGCCCGCTCAAAACCTTCTTCGTCGACTTTAATATTGCGCTCACGGCAAACATCTGCCGTTAAATCGATTGGGAAGCCATAGGTGTCATATAAGCGGAATGCCGCTTCACCATCCAGAGTATCCCCTTTCAGTGAAGCAAGTTCTTCATCTAATAATTGAAGACCGCGTTCTAACGTGCGTGCAAATTGCTCTTCTTCGGTCTTGAGAACTTTTTCAACCATAGCTTGCTGGCGTGCAAGTTCATCGGCCGCAGGCCCCATGACTTTAATCAATGGCGCGACTAATTTGTAGAAGAAAGTGTCTTTGGCACCAAGCATATAACCGTGACGAACAGCACGTCGAATAATACGACGCAGAACATAACCACGACCTTCATTTGATGGAATAACACCATCACTAACAAGAAATGCACAAGAACGAATGTGGTCAGCAATAACACGTAATGATTTATTCTCTAAATCCGTCGCACCTGTTGCTTTAGCTGCCGCAGCAATAAGGTCACGGAAGATATCAATTTCATAGTTTGAATTAACGTGCTGCAATACCGCAGAAATACGCTCTAAGCCCATTCCTGTGTCAACTGAAGGTTTTGGTAGAGGCTCCATTGTCCCGTCAGACTGACGGTTAAATTGCATGAAGACTAAATTCCAAATTTCAATATAGCGGTCACCGTCTTCTTCTGGGCTTCCTGGAGGGCCACCCCATATATGGTCACCGTGATCATAGAAAATCTCGGTACATGGACCACAAGGACCGGTATCACCCATTTGCCAGAAGTTATCTGACGCATATGGTGCGCCCTTGTTATCACCAATACGAATAATACGCTCAACTGGAATACCAATTTCTTTATTCCAGATATCATAAGCTTCATCGTCAGTTGCGTAAACGGTTACCCACAACCTTTCTTTTGGTAAGTTAAACCATTCTTCGCTAGTCAATAACTCCCAAGCAAAACGGATAGCGTCATGCTTAAAGTAATCGCCAAAGCTAAAATTGCCTAACATTTCAAAAAATGTATGGTGGCGGGCGGTATAGCCCACATTTTCTAAGTCGTTATGTTTACCACCTGCACGCACACAGCGTTGCGCGGTTGTCGCTCGGGAATATGCTCTTTTATCCAGACCAAGAAATACATCTTTGAACTGGTTCATCCCTGCGTTTGTGAACAATAGTGTAGGGTCATTATTTGGCACTAGTGAACTACTAGAGACCACTTGATGACCTTTTGTATGAAAAAAGTCGAGAAACGCTTGACGGATCTCAGCGGTGCTTTTACTCATATTTATCCCGATATCAAGCTGGAAACAGAATTACGAATTGTTGAGATGGAATGTAACATCACCTCTAATCAACTCTCCGATTAAAAAGTGACTGATAAGATAAAGTCTCTTTGTGCAGAAGTAAAATATAGATACATCCATTCGCAGCTTTCATTGTAAAGCGTCTAGATATTTTCTGAAAGTATGTTTATACCTTGCACTGGTGTATTTTTCCACAGAAAAACTGTTCAATAAACTATTAATGTAATAGGTTAAAAATAAAATAGGCGCCACCACATCAGCGGAGCGCCTATAATTTACTTATTAATCAATTAATTAGATTAAAATTAAAATTCTTCTGGTGTTTCTTCTTCATCAGCATCACTGATAAAGTCTGTTGCTGCACTACTAAATTCACCAGTGTGATTCAATAACATTTCACGCAGTTTGGTATCAATTTCTTGAGCGACTTCAGGGTGCTCTTTTAAATAATTTGTTGAGTTAGCTTTACCTTGGCCAATTTTATCGCCGTTATAACTATACCAAGCCCCTGCTTTTTCAATTAACTTATGTTTTACACCTAAGTCAATTAGCTCGCCGAAGGTATTAATACCTTCACCATACAAAATTTGGAATTCAGCTTGTTTGAACGGTGCTGCAACTTTGTTTTTTACCACTTTAACGCGAGTTTCACTACCGATGATTTCTTCGCCATTTTTAACAGCACCAATACGGCGGATGTCTAAACGAACAGATGCGTAGAATTTTAATGCATTACCACCTGTTGTTGTTTCTGGGTTACCAAACATAACACCAATCTTCATACGAATTTGGTTGATAAAGATCAGTAAGGTATTAGATGTTTTTAAGTTACCTGCTAACTTACGCATTGCTTGGCTCATCATACGAGCAGCTAGGCCCATATGTGAATCACCAATTTCACCTTCAATTTCAGCTTTTGGTGTTAATGCAGCAACGGAGTCAACGATGATCACATCAACCGCACCTGAGCGAGTTAATGCATCACAAATTTCTAGCGCTTGCTCACCGGTGTCCGGTTGAGAACATAGTAAGTTATCGATATCAACGCCTAATTTTTTAGCATAGATAGGGTCTAAAGCGTGTTCAGCATCGATGAAAGCACATGTTTTACCACTACGTTGCGCTGCAGCAATAACTTGCAGAGTTAGTGTTGTTTTACCTGAAGATTCAGGGCCGTAGATTTCAACAATACGACCTAGTGGCAAGCCACCAGCACCCAATGCAACATCAAGGGATAAGGAGCCTGTTGAGATAGTTTCAACATCCATAGAGCGGTCTTCACCAAGACGCATAATGGAACCTTTACCAAATTGCTTTTCAATTTGGCCTAATGCTGCTGCAAGTGCTTTTTGTTTGTTTTCATCAATAGCCATGTTTACTCCCTAAGTGCAATGATTTGACCACTGCAAATAAAACGATTGAATTCGGTTTGTTGAAATTAATTATACTGTATAATCATACAGTATCAAGGAAATTTTTAACTTAACTGCTTTAAAAGTGTTTCAAGTATATAAAGTGTTGATTGAAAACGAACTTCATTTCTGTTTCCTTGAAACACTTGATGTTGTGTTGTGACTAATACCGTTTGGTCTGCCTGTTTCTGTGCAAAACCAAACCATACTGTACCAACAGGTTTTTCTACACTACCGCCCCCAGGGCCTGCTATTCCACTAACTGAAACAGCAAAATCTGCACAGGCTTCTTGTAAAGCGCCTGTCGCCATTTCAGTAACGACTTGTTGGCTTACAGCTCCATACTGCTGTAAAGACTCATCTTTAACACCGATCATTTGATGCTTTGCTTCATTACTGTATGTCACAAAGCCACGCTGAAAATAATCTGAGCTACCCGATATATCGGTTAAAACTTTGGCAACCCAGCCCCCGGTACATGACTCTGCGGTTGTGACTGTTTTACCCTGTTCTTTCAGTTTCAGCCCAACCTGAATACTCAGAGTTTCAAGCCGCTTCTCATCTATCATGATGTTATCTACCTTTATGCCATTTTTTTACGAGCGCGATCCCAAACCCATAAACCCGCAATCGCAATTGCGAATACAGCACCGAAACCAATACCGGCATTCACAACTGACAAACCTGCTTTAATTGCTAATGAGTACAAGCCTAACATAATTAGCATTGCACTATTTTCACCTAAATTTTGTACTGCAATCGCATTCCCTGCTCCAACAGTTTCCTTCCCTTTTTCTTGCAATAATGCATTCAACGGAACGACAAATAAACCGCCGAAGATCCCAAGGATGATTAAAATAAAATAGGATGGAATAATATTAGTTTGCAACGAAAGTAACACCACCATCACACCTATAATAACTCCCGCAGGAATGCAGCGATAAACCGTTTTTAAGGTAATAAACTTGGCAGCAAGCCCGGCTCCTGCAACTATTCCCACGGCAACCATCGCATTTAAAATAGTCGGCGTTGTATTGTCTTGTAATCCCAATGCCACAGGCACCCATGCAACGAGCAGAAAACGCAGCGTTACCCCAGCTCCCCAGAACAAGCTGGTTCCAACTAGTGAAAAACGGCTTTCTTGGTTAGCCCATAGCACCCGGCAGGCATTGAAAAAAGAAGTAATTAACAGTTTAAGATCCCAACCTTTTCCAGGCCTCGCGGCAGCTAAGTGTGGGATGAAAAAATTCGCAATAACGGCTAACGCATACAATACAGCACATGTGCCTAGCGCTAAGATTAAGTTAATATCGGAAAGCATTCCTCCGACAACCGATCCCACTAAAATGGCTGCGATTGTTGAAGCCTCCATGACACCATTGGCCTTAACAAGGTTATCTCCACCTGTGAGCTCACCTAAAATACCGTATTTAGCTGGTGAATATGAAGCCGCGCCGATTCCTACTAACCCATAGCAAAGGAATGGATTTAGCCCAAAACAAATCCCTAATGCCCCAATAAACTTAAAGATGTTAGAAAACAACATCACTCGGCCCTTTGAGAACCTATCTGCAATTTGCCCAACAAATGGCGCTAAAACGATGTAAGTGAAAACAAACACCATTTGTAAGATAGGATGACTCCATTCAGGATAAAACTCGGCTTTAAGTTGGGCTAATATGGCAAATAATAAAGCATTATCTGCAAATGCAGAAAGAAACTGTGAAGCAAGTACAGCTTTCATTCCTCTGCTCATTAACGGTACATTGGAAGCATTCTCTTGCATGTTATTCATCCTTTAATGCCATTTGCTTTAATGTGACAAAATCCGTTTTACCACTACCTAGTACTGGCAATTCTTTAACAAAACGAATATCACGTGGAACCGCTAACTCGGTTAACCCTTTGCTCTTGGCTGCGCTGGATAATGCGCTACGGTCTAGTTCTTTATCTGTTGTGAACAAAACAAGCGCTTCACCTTTACTGCTATCTGGCTTTGTAACCACACCGTGATTTGCATTAGGAGAAAGAGATGCCACCATTTGCTCAATACTTTCGAGAGAAACCATTTCACCCGCAAGTTTAGCAAAACGTTTAACACGGCCTTTTATCGTACAGAAATTTTTATGATCTAGTTCAACGATATCACCTGTGTCGTACCAACCTTCCTCTATTTCACCTTGTGCATTTTCAGCTCGTGGTGTTTCAAGTACCCCAGGCGCTTCCACACGCAAATACCCTTTCATGATATTTGGGCCTTTAAGCTGTAATTTACCACCTTGTTCTTGTTCAATACCAGAAATGGGGATAATTCGCGCTTCCATTTCGGGTAAAATTTGCCCTACAGAGCCTTCTTTAGCGGCCATTGGCACATTAATTGAAACAATAGGTGCACACTCAGTTACCCCATAGCCTTCAAGAATTCGGATGCCAAATTTATCGAACCAGATTTTTTTGGTTTTATCTGATAATTTTTCTGCGCCCGCAACCACATAACGCAAACGTGCAAAATCATACTGATGAGCAAATCGTGCGTAGTTACCTAAAAAGGTTGATGTTCCAAATAATACCGTACAGTTTTTGTCATAGACTAATTCAGGAATGATCCGGTAATGTAATGGGCTTGGATAAAGGAAAACTCGGCTACCTGAAAATAGAGGGATAAATAAGCCAACCGTCAAACCAAATGCGTGAAATAATGGAAGTGACGACATAAAACGGTCACGAGGTGTAAAATCAGCGATCGTTTTAATTTGCTCTACGTTTGCCATCAAGCTGGCATGGCTGTGGACAACACCTTTCGGTGTACCTTCCGAGCCGGATGTGAATAAAACAATCGCTTCATCGGACGGCTTTCGGGGAATAATGGCTTTCTTAGGATTAAATAAGTGCTTAATAATCCATATTTTATCTTGCCATGTTACCGTGTCTTTTAAATCTTCAAGGTAAATCCAACTTGCTTCTGGCACTTGTTCTGGAATATGCGTCAAGTTGCCTTTTTCCAAAAATTGGCGGGAAGTAAAGACCACTTTCGCTGCTGAAGCTTTTAAAGCGTTACTAATACCGTGACTGCCCGCAGTGTAATTAAGCATGGCAGGTACTCGGCCTCTCATTAAAGCGCCAAAAATCGCGGCTGCGGTGACTGTCGCATTTGGCAATAATAGGCCAACTCTTTCATTTTCATGAGTATAGCGTTCAATAATACGACCAACCCCTAAGGTTTTTTTCAATAGAGATTGATATGAATCCTCTTTAAATGCGATGTCTTCAATACAAGGCGTGCGGCGCCCAAAAAACTGAACACTTTGAATAAATTCTTCAACTAATGTGACTTGTGGTAAACAAGACATACGTGCGGACTTCATGATTTGGTACAGATTTTCACCAGCCAGAGCACGACGCTCTACCGCTCTAGGAGCTTCTGGCATTGGAATTTCTTGTGCTGGCAAGATATGCAATGTGATCTTCGGGAACCATTTTAATGGAAAAATTCCTTTCAGCCGCCCAAAATGGCTATATTGTGCACCTTCTATACGAATAGGAACAACTTTTGCTTCTGACTTTGCTGCCACAAAAGCCGCTCCTTCGTATATTTTCATTAAAGAGCCATGAACCGAAATTCGGCCTTCTGGGAAAATAACTATTGGGCGCCCTTTTTCTACCTCTTTAACTAGATGACGAATACCTAGAGGGTTGGCAGGATCAAGAGGGACAATATCCGCATAGGGCTTAAGGCGCTTCACCATTTTCGGTGTGGCAAATGTTGAATAAACAGCAAATACAGGTTTGACAGGCAAAAAAAGTGCGATTAATACACCATCTAGGAAAGAAACATGATTGGGCGTAATTAAGCATTTATCTTGATTAAATTCTTTCGCGTCGCCAATAACTTGTACGCGAAACAAAAATTTAAGTACTGTTTTGACTATCTTTGCCAACATAATGAGTCCCTATACTATGATTATATTTTTATATATTAGTGTGATACGACTATACCTTTAGTGACTTCTATCTTACTGAGCTACTCCCTTTACTCTAATTAGTATATTCCGAAAACACCGCTGGCTTATCACTCATGAGTTTAAGTTAAATCATTAAGTTGTGCGATGATGTCGTCGACAGGCTGCGCCGCATCAATAATATGATGTGCTGTCGCACGGTAGATAGGCTCCCTTTGTTGCATTACTTCTTCAATTTCTTCAACTAAAGATTTTCCTGTCAAACTTGGTCGCTGATCCGCTTGCGGTTCCGCAGCGAGGCGTTTTGCTAAAACTTCAGGGTGGGTATTTAAGTAAATCACGGTGCCGTTATTACGCATAATTTGCTGATTTTCTTCTGCAAGAACAAGCCCCCCACCAGTTGAAACAATCATATCGCTTTGCGTAATCGACTTAAGGACGTCAGTCTCTAGCTGGCGAAAGTAATCCCAACCGTGCTGTTCAACAATTTCTGCGATACTTTTTCCCGCTTTTTCTAAAATCAATTTATCTGTATCAACAAATTGATAACCTTTAGATTCTGCAAATTTTTTACCAATTGTGGTTTTACCCGAACCTCTTGGACCGATAATGTAAAACATTAAATTTCATCCCATCATCATAAATACTAAGCAATACCGATTACAAATTTGCTTATGATAAACTGCCTAGTTTGGCAAATAAAAAAAGAAAGCCACACAAGTGTGGCTATCTCATCATTTTTACTCATTATGGACGACTTAAAAAGTCACCATACCCGATCCATTTGTACGTTGTTAGTGCATCTAACCCCATAGGGCCACGTGAATGTAATTTTTGCGTACTCACTGCGACCTCTGCACCTAAACCAAACTGCCCACCATCGGTAAAGCGAGTGCTTGCATTAACATATACCGCGGCTGAATCTACACATTGAACGAAATAGTCAGCTTGGTGAATAGATTCTGTCAAGATAGCATCAGAATGAGCTGTACCATAATGACGAATATGGTCGATAGCAGCGTCAATATCGTCAACAATGTCTACGTTAAGATCCAGTGAGAGCCACTCATCGACAAGGTTTTCAGGTTTTACATCAACAACTTTAGCTGGACCTTGTTTTAGCAATGGAAGCGCTTTTTCACTCGCATGTAATGTGACTTGTTGTTGTGCCATTTTTTCACTTAAAAACGGCAGAAATTCATTCGCAATCTCTTTATGAACTAATAATGTTTCCAGTGAATTACAAGCGCTTGGGCGCTGAACTTTTGCATTAATAATCACGTTAATGGCTTTATTAAAATCTACCGATTTATCAACAAATGTATGGCAAACACCAATTCCCCCGGTAATTACTGGGATCGTTGATTGCTCACGACATAATTTATGTAAACCCGCACCGCCGCGAGGGATTAGCATATCCACGTAGCGATCTAATTTGAGTAATTGCGCAACTAATTCACGGTCAGGGTTATTAATAGCCTGTACTGCATCTGCTGGCAAGCCGCTATTTTCCAATGCTTTTTGAATAACTTCCACCACCGCAAGGTTAGTATGATGCGTCTCTTTCCCGCCACGTAAAATGACCGCATTACCTGTCTTTAAACATAACGAAGCCACATCAACGGTGACATTAGGGCGGGCTTCATAAATGACACCGACAACCCCCAATGGGACACGGCGGCGCTGTAAATTTAAGCCGCTATCCAATTGGCTTCCATCAATGATTTGCCCAACAGGATCAGCTAATTGGCATACTTTTCTGACGTCATAAGCAATACTTTTTAAACGCTCTGGCGTCAGCAATAAGCGGTCTTGTAACGCCTCAGTCATACCGCTTGCTTTTGCCTGCGCCATGTCTTTTTGATTCGCTGCAAGTATAACTGCATTATCTTGTTCTAGTAGATCTGCAATTTGTAATAGTGCTGCATTTTTTTGTTTGGTACTTAACTGAGCTAATTGCCATGAAGCAACCCTTGCAGCCTTACCCATTGTCTCTAACATAATTAACTCACTATCATATCATCACGATGAACAGCCACAGAACCGTGTTCATAGCCAAGTATTTTGCTGATTTCTTGTGAATGGTGCCCAGCAATCATTCTAAGTGCATCACTGTTATAGTGGCTGACCCCATGAGCAAGATCTTTCCCTGCCATATTACGAATACGGATCACTGCGCCTCGGGAGAAATCGCCTTCAATCTTCTTAATACCTTTTGGCAATAATGAACTGCCTTTTTCCATAATTGCCAGTTGTGCACCATCATCAATGTACACATCTCCAGCTGCTGGAGCACCGAAAATCCAACGTTTACGATTTTCCATTGGATTTTTTTGCCCATAAAAACGGGTACCAACTGGAAGATTTTCAATAACCGCATTAATAACATCCGGTTTATTGCCTGCTGCAATGATAACATCAATTCCTGCACGGCCCGCGACATCTGCTGCTTGTAATTTAGTTGCCATTCCACCGGTTCCTAACCCGCTAACGCTTCCCCCCGCCATTTCGCGAAGTTCATCATTGATACCATACACTTCAGGGATCAATTTTGCATTTGGATTACTGCGTGGATCAGCATCATATAAGCCTTCGATATCTGTCAATAATAGCAGTTTATCTGCATCGCCAAGAATCGCGGCCAAAGCGGATAGATTGTCATTATCACCGACTTTGATTTCTGCGGTAGCCACAGCATCATTTTCATTGATAACTGGAATGATTCCGTTATCTAGCAGTGCTTGCAAAGTGTCTCGTGCATTTAAGAAACGTTCTCTGTCTTCTAAATCGGCTCGTGTCAGTAACATTTGCCCGATATGAATGCCATAAATGGAGAATAACCGTTCCCATAACTGGATTAAACGACTTTGACCGACCGCCGCAAGCAACTGTTTAGATGCTATGGTAGCCGGCAATTCGGGGTAATTTAAGTGTTCGCGACCTGCGGCAATTGCCCCAGAAGTCACAATAATAATACGATGCCCTTTTTCATATTGCTGCGCGCACTGCCTAACCAGCTCAACAATATGAGCTTGATTTAAACGGCGCGAGCCCCCTGTTAATACACTGGTCCCTAATTTAACTACCAGCGTCTGGCTATTTTTCATCATTTTTCTGCCATTAGGATTAATAAACCAAAAAGTAGGTATCATTTTTATCAGGAGAAGCGCGTTATGCCAACAGGCATAACGCAAAATTCAACAAAAGTTGGTTTAAAACAAATTTATGCGCTTAATTCCAGTTTTAATTCTGTCATTAGCGGGGAGGGAAAGAGGCTTAACTCAAGTTCAGATAGTTGTTTTGCAAGGGCTTGGTGAAAAGACACTAAATTTTGCTCTGTCGCCTCAATGGTTGGTGCATCTTTTAATGCTTTGACTTGCCAACTACCATGGCTGTTGTATAGGCCCAAATGATAAGTAAATTCAAACCCCTTATCAGTTGCAACCAATTTTAGCCACCACCCCCAAAATTCACGTTTTTCTGGGGCAATATTTGCATTCACGCAAACAACGAGACTATCGAATATATAACAGCCATTTAAACATTGTTTTTCACGTAAATAAGGTCCTATCGAAGCAAACTTCTTTAAATACTTTCCATTTGAGTAATCAGTCGGTAAAGCCATGTTAAGGATCTCCTTCTTGGGAAGACACCTTTTTAACAAATGGGAAAAAATAAGCAAGTTATTAAATAAAATTAAAGTATTTTTGCTTTTAACCAATTAGTAGTTTCACTTAGCGCCTTTTCAAAATTAGCAAAAACGGGCTGGCTTGGTAGCATTATCGTGTCAGCATCCATCGATGAACGTCGAATTAAATCAGACTCTGCTTTGGGGCTGTAAATATCATCTTTAAGACTAACCGATAGCATTGGAACCTTACTGCGCCGCCCCAAAAGCCCTTGATTTTTAAGTGAATAGCAACTTAATTCATGACGTAAAGCAGAACCATCAACTTGATAAATACCCAAACGACTGGCGAATACATCCAAAACCATCCGAGGAATATCTTGCTGATATTTCTCTTCATGCAATAAACTGTGGACAATTGGCCCTATGACAGCGACTGCTTTAATCTTATCAGGGCACATATAAGCTAATCTTAACGCTATATTTGCGCCAAAACGCATACCAACGATGCCAAAACGCGTATGATCAATCCAAGCAATATCCCCAAGCTGTCGAACGATTTGCTCATGTAAGGTGCTCGTTTCCTGCGTAAGCTTGTGTTTAACCGAATAACCAATTGACGGCATATCCAGTGTTAGCATCGCAATACCGAGTGGTTCGAGGTAGTCGCGAAAATAGCGACAGAAATCAATCTGTAAGCTATCTAACATGCCACAGATCATCACTGTCGGATAAGGCCCTTGCCCCTGTGAAGGAATATGTAAAAAACCGCAGACTTCTTTCCCACCATCAACTTTGAAAGGAATTTTCTTTAGGCGATATTGAGAAAATTTTGCGGCACTATCATAAGCTTTGCAAGCCAGCAAAATAGCTTGGTCAGCCAGCTCGTCACCTTTAATAAAAGGATAAGCGGCAATGCTGTACAAATTAGCAGAACGTAACCAAGCCTCCCCTGCCTCTGCACCTTTTTCAAATTCTAATGCTTTTTGCTGCCAACGCATGGCTTGCTGGGACCATTCGAAACACCAGTTTCCACGACGGTTGCCAATGACCGTATCCAACAAATTATCATTGCTACGCTCAGCATCTGAGATAGCAATACGACTTAGCACTTCTTCAATTTCTAAGGCGTCTATTCCTCGCCAAATCCACATTAAACGATTAATCATACGGTACCAACCCGCATGATGGGAGCCACTTAACACGCTGTGTTCTTTAATTTGAGAAATTGTTTGAGATGAATAAGAGACTAATGTTGATGTTTCAACTTGTCTGACTTTAGGTTTGAAAAGTTTTTCTGAAAGGTTTTGCTGAGTCATCCCTATTTCCTTGTCGATCAGAGTTGAATTTGGCCAAAAATAAAGGGAATGCAAAAATGCACTCCCCAAATTATATCGTGTTTAGCTCAAAAATTTTAGGTATTAATGTGTTTTTGCAATCAATAAAACCTATAACGCTTTATAATTACAATGTTTTCACCTAAAACGCTCATGAAAAACAGATTTATTTATCTTGTTCACACAATGGTTTAACAAAAACGACACCCATGTCCCATGGTTGTTCGATCCATGTGTCTTGTGGAATATCAACTACGTAGTCATCAACTAATGGACGGCCTGCAGGTTTTGCAAAGATGGTGACAAAATGTGCTTTAGGGTACATGTTACGGATAGCTTGAGCTGTGCCGCCTGTATCTACTAAATCATCGATGACAATATAGCCTTCACCATCACCTTCTGCGCGTTTAATCACGGTTAATTCGCGCTGGTTATTATGGTCATAGCTAGAAATACAAACGGTATCAACGTTACGAATACCAAGTTCGCGTGCAAGCAGTGCTCCAGGAACAAGGCCACCACGGCTAACCGCGATAATACCGGTCCATTGCTCTACTGGTAATAAACGTTGTGCGAGTTTACGGGCATGTATTTGCAACATATCCCACGTTACGACATATTTTTCGCTCATAAAATTCGGGTCCCGACTGCTGAGTAAATCTGAAAAGTGTCTTGCGGAAAAAAGGTTGCGCGAGATTATAGTGATTTGGCCGGTTAAAAACCAGCAAAAAGCACCATTAGCCATTAATTATTATCATTTACACTGTCCATTGCTCAAAAGAAAGTGTTATCCTGAGTTTATAAAAGAGGCAGCCTTTAATTCGAAACTTCAGGCTGTTAGGTCATAATTACAGCAATATTCCTTTTAAAATTGAAGCTGAAATTAACGTTGGTTGCCAATCAGCTCCTACTGGGTTATTCAGGATATTATCCCTAAATAGTTCAATTTGTAGCTAGGCGGCAAATGAGTGAATCTTAGGAGCATACATAAGTATGTGACTGGGATTATGAATGAAGCCAACAACGCTACAGATTGAAATATAAAGGGAAAATAAAAGGAGAGAGACGTGTCTGAGCTAGCTACATTATCCCCCCAACCGCTATGGGATATCTTCGCTAAAATCTGTTCTATCCCACACCCTTCGTATCACGAAGAAGCCTTAGCCGCGCATATTGTTGATTGGTCAAAACAAAAAGGCTTTCACGTTGAACGTGATGAAGTAGGCAATATTCTGATCCGTAAACCTGCTACGCCTGGTTATGAAAACCGTAAAGGTGTTGTTTTACAAGCTCACTTGGACATGGTGCCACAAAAAAATAACGACACGGTACATGACTTTAAAACAGATCCAATTCGTCCCTATGTTAATGGTGAGTGGGTTACTGCTGAAGGCACCACTTTAGGTGCTGATAACGGCATTGGCTTAGCTTCTGCTTTGGCTGTTCTTGCTGACGATAGCGTTGAGCATGGGCCAATGGAAGTTCTCCTGACCATGACCGAAGAAGCCGGTATGGAAGGTGCTTTTGGCTTGAAAGCAGGCTGGTTACAAGCAGATATTTTGATAAACACCGACTCCGAAGAAGAAGGTGAAATTTACATGGGTTGCGCTGGTGGTGTTGATTTTACAACCACGTTTGACCTGACTCGTGAAGCATTACCACAAGGCTATAAAACCTTCACAATGACCCTAAAAGGCCTAAAAGGTGGTCACTCCGGTGGTGATGTACATTTAGGTTTAGGTAATGCCAATAAGCTGTTAGCTCGTTTTCTAGCAGGGCACGCGGAAGATTTAAGCCTAAAATTATTAGATTTTAGAGGGGGTACTGTTCGCAATGCGATTCCTCGTGAAGCCTATGCCATTATTGCTGTTCCAGCAGACAAAGTTGCTGAATTAACGGCACTGAGAACGCGCTATGAAGATATTCTGAAAAATGAATTAGCTGTTGTTGAGCCTAACCTTGTTCTGCTACTTGACGAAACGCAAAGTGAGCTAAAAGCCCTTTCTGATGATTGCCAAAAGCGTTTTGTTTTCTTCTTAAATGCAGCACCGAACGGTGTAATTCGCATGAGCGATGTGGCTATTGGCGTGGTTGAAACGTCACTTAATGAAGGTGTGGTACGCCTAACTGAAGATAAAGCAGAAATTATCTTTCTTGTTCGCTCACTTATCGATAGCGGCAAGAACTACGTTGTTAACATGCTGACATCTATCAGTAAATTAGCACAAGCCCAATATCGAGCAGAAGGCAGTTACCCTGGTTGGCAGCCCGATGCAGACTCACCAGTGATGCATTTAGTCAGCGATACCTACAACAAACTATTCGGTAAAATTCCTAATGTGATGGTGATCCACGCAGGCCTTGAGTGTGGCTTATTCAAAAAGCCTTACCCAGACATGGATATGGTTTCAATTGGGCCAACTATTCGTGGTGCGCACTCCCCTGATGAGCGTGTGCATATTGCAAGCGTTGGTGAGTATTGGAAATTATTAACTGCGGTTTTAAAAGCAATTCCAGTTAAAGAATAAACAACTAATTAATTGTAAATCAAACACCTATCATACGATGGGTGTTTTTTATAATTCAAGTAATAATTGCCGTTCAAGCTGAGGACTTTGCAGCATCACATGCAAACCAACTAACCGAACGCCACGCCCTAAGCGGCGGTTATCCCAAGCTTTTTTCGCTATTTGTACCAAATCTTGTTTATTGAGAACTGGATATACATGTTCTTGTGTCGTTTGCTGAAAGTCTGCAAATTTAAATTTTACACCTTGGCGAGCAATACGAAGGTCAGGCTTTACCTTTGCTAAACGCAGTTGGAGTTCATCGTATAATTTATCCAACAACGGCAAGCAATCTTCCCATTGATAGATATCTTCTGTAAGTGTACGTTCAACTCCTACCGATTTCCTAAGCCTATCAGGGTTAATCGCACGTTCATCGATACCATGGCAACGCTCCCAAAGTACCTGCCCAAATTTCCCCATGCTTTTAATCAACGCAACTACATCATATTTTTGAACATCGGCACAAGTCACCAACCCCATATCCGCTAATTTTTGGGCTGTTACCTTACCCACTCCTGGTATTTTTTTTAGCGGCAATTTAAGAACGAATTGATCGATATCTTGTGGTGTGATCACGAATTGGCCATTCGGTTTGTTCATATCGGAAGCAATCTTTGCCAAAAATTTTATTGGAGCGATCCCCGCTGAAGCAGTGAGCTGTAATTCATCAAAGATTTGCTTACGGATAGCCTCAGCAATTAACGTTGCAGAGCCGTGTAATTGCGTACAATCCGTAACATCCAAATAAGCCTCATCAAGAGAAAGCGGTTCTATGAGGTCTGTGTAGCGCGCAAATATTTTTCGAATATGAATAGAGGTTTCTTTATAAAGTGCCATATGCCCAGGAACCACTTTCAGGTGAGGGCAAAGCCTAAGTGCAATCGCTGTAGACATCGCACTATGAACACCGTAGCGACGTGCTTCATAATTTGCAGTACTAATCACTCCTCGACGATCTGCGCTACCTCCCACCGCAATAGGTACATTGCGAAGGCTTGGGTCGTCACGCATCTCGATGGCGGCATAAAAGCAGTCCATATCAATATGAATAATTTTACGCACGAGTATACCCTAACAATCAATCAACTGTTTAAATATACAGTATCTTTAATAGCCATGCAATTATTATCAGACCACCATAAATGGATGAATAACAAGCTAACTTAATGATAACTAGGTAATTCATCATATTGCAATAATCATCTGCCAATCTATCCAATAAAGATTTTATTTAAAGTTTGTCTTAAAAATAAGTGTTAATACTTACTTTTAAACAAAAAAGTAATAAAAAGAGTTGTTTTACCAACGACAATACCTTGAAAAACTATTTATGGATCATCTCTATGGCAATTACATCAACATCAAAATATTTTAAATTTATGGCAACTCTCATAATACTGTTTGCTAGCCAAACCGTTTTTGCACTATCCCCTAAAATTGTTGCTCACCGTGCAGGAACGGCTGATGCACCAGAAAATACAATTTATGCAATTGATTTAGCGAAGAAAAATAATGCTGATGCTATTTGGCTTACCGCTCAGTTAAGTAAAGATAATCAACTCGTTTTATATCGTCCAAGTGACTTAAGCTCACTTACAGACCATGAAGGTCCTGTATCAAAATATAATGCCCTGCAACTTAACCGTATAAATGCTGCATATAAATACAATATAAAAAATAACCTGCAACTACCTATGCAAGATACTACTATTAGTAGACTAGAAACTATTTTAAAAAAATACCCTGATACGACTTTTTATATTGATTTAAAATCACCTGATGCAGACCCTAATATCCAAGCACAAGCTATCCTTGCATTACTAGATAAAACTAATTCATTTAGCCAAGTACGTTTTTATTCCACTAATGATGAATTTTTAAAAGCGCTAAAATCCCTTTCATCAAAAATTTCACTATTTGAAAGCCGTGATGAAACTCGGACTATGTTGGCAAATATCGTGATGAACCATCAATGCTCAATAGAAAATGACAAAACCACTACTCGTTGGTATGGCTTTGAGCTACATCGTAAAGTTGAAGTAGTTGAAAAATATACATTAGGTGAGGCACGCTCACCAGCTACCCTTTCATGGGATAAAGAGGCCATCGACTGTTTTAGAAAAAATGGTAATGCCTATATCATTGTCTTTGGTGTTAATAATGACAGTGACTACCAACTCGCAAAAGAAATTGGTGTTGATGCTGTAATGGTTGATTCCCCAAAAGCATTTAAAAAATAATCTAATAACATCACCTAAGCTATTATTACTTTAATAATAGCTTAGGAATTAAATCACATCTTAAAAACATTCTTTTCATCAATTAATAATAATTGTTCTTAATTTACTGCTATAGAAAACTTGATATATTTAATCCATCACAAAAATTCTATTTAAAATAATTTAAAAAAGGTTTTATATGTCAAATATTGGAACAATGATTGTCGAGAATCATTGGAATGAAACATTAAGGAAAGTTGAAATACATTATCATAATAGTGATAACCCCTATGATAATGTGTTTATATTTTATAATCTAGCACATGCCACATCTAGCTCTAACGTAAATTCATTCCCTTACTCAACAACAGGTAAAAGTGCTTGGAAAGCTAAAATTACTACGAAAAGTAATGAACTGTGGAGTAGTGGTGATTTTTTACCTTGCCAAATTAACAACAATGATAATGGAAAGGTCACGATTAGATTTGATGGTGAGACAAAAAGCATGCATGTTAATTACCCTGTCTCTGTTTCATGTGCTAAGAAAATGCAATTAATTTAGACTGTATAACGGGAAAGTAATATTTGGAGATGTCTAATAACTATATTTAGACATCTCCGGCTCATTACTAGTTATAGAACCGTTAAATATTACTATTCAAATAATACGGTTTTTATCCAGTATTTTTTGGCGGGCTTCTTCACGTGCCATACGCTTTTTACGTGCATCGCAAGGCTCAGGGCAATCACACACTTTATCAACACCAATACTGCTTAACCCGCCGCAGCTACCTTGGATACTCTTACGCTTAATAATATATCCAAGTGACATGCCTAAAAAGGCCAGCAAAAACAGTACAAAGGCTGCAATAAAAACATTTAGCATCTTTTATCCTCCCAAAACTACTGTTTTTTAGTTAAAAATGGTTCGAATGCCTTAGTATAACGCTCTTCAAAACCTTTATCTGTCTTAACAATCATAAAAACAGGAATATTCATTTTTTCAGCTAAATCAAAGCCAACTTCAGGCCCTAAAACATTTAGCCCCGTAGATAGGCCATCAGCACTCATGCAATTTTCTGCAATCACCGTAATAGAAACTAAATTATGAGTGATTGGCTTGCCTGTTTTTGGGTCAATGGTATGAGAAAAACGAACACCATCTTGCTCGAAATAATTACGGTAATCTCCTGATGTAGCGATAGAACGGTCACCTGGTTCAATAATCTCTTGTGCTGTTTGGCTTACCCCATCCGCGACAGGTTTTTCTATTGCAATACGCCATGGTACTTCTTTACCATTTGTTCCTTTCGTACGCACTTCACCACCAATATCAACCATATAATTATTGATATCCAATGATTCTAAATATTCAGCAACAACGTCAACACCATAACCTTTAGCAATTGAGGAAAGGTCGACGTACAGCTCAGGGATCGTTTTAATTAGGTTATTATCCTGAACCGAGAGTTTCTCGATACCAGTCCAGGCTCTACGCTTAGCCAACTCTTCATCAGAAGGCGCTTTAGTCACTCTTCCTTCAGGGCCAAAACCCCATAAATTAACTAAAGGCCCAACCGTTACATCTAATGAACCATTAGTAAGCTTATTAATTTCAATGGCTTTTTTAACCACAGTTGCGGTTGCTGCAGAAACTGGGAACGGCGTATTCACTTCTTTAAATTGATTAAAACGACTTAATTCTGAATCTGGGCGATATGTTGACATTTGGTCGTTAACTTCTTCCAAACGTTTATCTATTTCGGCTTGAATGACTTCAGGCTTTGGCTCCGAAGAATCTGTAACATATTTAACCGAATAGTACGTCCCCATCGTTTGCCCCTGAAGATTCTGTTGTTCAGGTCCACCACAGGCAGTAAGAAACAGAGCTGCAACAAATAGCAGTATTGGGGTATAAATTCTTTTACTTAGCATAATTTTCTCCGCGTCAATCATGAGCGCATTTTGTTAAGGCCGCCCAGACTATTAACACACTTTACATCGTCACCCATGCAGAGAATGTTCCAGTCAAAATAATTATAAATCTACCTATTAAGCGCTAACTAATTAGCACTTAATAGATTTACTAAAATCACAAAGAGGGAAAATATTTTCCCTCTTTAAAGTGTTACTGTCTACTGACTTTGATAAGTCTAATAAAATCAGCTAAGTTGCTTAACCACCGAAGTCATCCAACAGGATATTTTCATCTTCAACACCGAGGTCTTTCAACATTTTAATCACAGCAGCATTCATCATTGGAGGTCCACACATATAGAACTCACAATCTTCTGGCGCTGGATGGTCTTTTAAGTAGTTTTCATATAAGACATTATGGATGAAACCTGTATAACCATCCCAATTATCTTCAGGCATAGGGTCTGAAAGCGCGACATGCCATGTAAAGTTTTCATGTTCTGCGGCAAGTTGGTCAAAATCTTCAGTGTAGAACATTTCACGGACTGAACGCGCACCATACCAGAAACTGATCTTACGTTTAGAATCCAAACGACGCAGTTGGTCAAATATGTGAGAACGCATTGGCGCCATTCCCGCACCACCACCGATAAACACCATTTCTGCTTCCGTTTCTTTAGCAAAGAATTCACCAAACGGCCCAGAAATAGTGACTTTATCCCCTGGCTTTAATGACCAAATATAAGAAGACATGATCCCCGGTGGGACATCTGGATTACGAGGTGGTGGCGTAGCAATACGCACGTTTAGCATGATAATGCCATACTCTTCCGGGTAGTTTGCCATCGAATAGGCGCGAACAGTTGGCTCTTTAACCTCAGATACATAACGGAACAGGTTAAATTTATCCCAATCTTCGCGGTACTCTTCTGGTACATCAAAATCTTCGTATTTGACAACATGTGCCGGACATTCAATCTGAATAAAACCACCCGCACGGAAAGGAACTACCTCTCCTTCTGGAATTTTCAGTTTAAGCTCTTTAATGAAAGTGGCTTTGTTATCATTAGAAATAACTTCACACTCCCATTTTTTCACACCAAAAATTTCTTCTGGAAGCTCAATTTTTAAATCTTGCTTAACGTTGACCTGACACGCTAATCGGCAGCCTTCTTTTGCTTCACGTTTGTTGATGTGTGAAAGCTCAGTTGGCAGAATATCACCACCGCCTTCTTTGATTTTCACACGGCACTGACCACAAGAGCCACCGCCGCCACATGCTGATGAAACAAAAATACCTTGGTTTGATAGCATGCCTAACAGTTTGTCGCCCGCCGGAGCTTCAAAACTTTTGTCTGGATCGCCATTAACTTCAACTTTGATGTTCCCTGTATTGACTAGCTTGGATTTAGCAAACAGGATTAAACCTGTCAGCACCAAGACAATCAGGGTAAACATCACGACACCTAAAATAATAATTTCCATGAATTCTTCTCGCCTTTATAGCTGCACACCGGAGAAGGACATAAAGCCCAATGCCATTAAACCGGTTGTCACAAAGGTGATACCTAACCCTTTTAGACCCGATGGAATATCTGAGTACTTCATCTTCTCACGGATAGCCGCCAGCAATACGATTGCGAGCATCCAACCGATCCCCGAACCGAACCCATACACAATCGATTCGCTAAAGTTATAATCACGCTGAGCCATGAAAGAAACACCACCGAAAATGGCACAGTTAACGGTAATCAATGGCAAAAAGATACCTAACGCGTTATACAGTGACGGGAAGTAGCGGTCTAAAATCATTTCAAGAATCTGAACTAACGCGGCAATAACACCGATAAAAGTGATGAAGTTCAAGAAGGATAAATCGATACCTTCGGCAATCGCACCATCACGTAACACCAAGTTGTATACTAAGTTATTGGCTGGGACAGAGATCCCCAGAACTACCGTTACAGCGATACCCAGTCCAAAAGCGGTTTTTACATTCTTCGACACCGCAAGGAAAGTACACATTCCCAAGAAAAACGCTAATGCCATATTTTCAATAAAAATGGCTTTAACAAACAGGCTAATATAGTGTTCCATGTGATTAGTCCTTCTCTACCTGAGCTGGTTTCAGAGTACGTAGTCCCCAAATCAGCATACCAATGATAAAGAATGCACTTGGCGCGAGGAGGAACAAGCCATTTGGCATGTACCAACCACCGGTTTGTAGTGATTCAAAAACTGTGATACCAAACAATTTGCCGGAACCAAATAACTCACGGAAAAAGCCGACTAAAACAAGGATCACACCATAACCAAGACCGTTACCAATACCGTCCATGAAGCTTTCAATTGGTGGTGCTTTCATTGCGTAAGCTTCAGCACGTCCCATGACGATACAGTTAGTAATAATCAAGCCAACAAATACAGAAAGTTGTTTTGATATTTCATAGGCGTATGCACGTAAAATTTGGTCAACGACAATAACTAAAGACGCAATAATCGCCATTTGAACAATAATACGCACACTACTCGGAATATAGTTCCTGATGAGTGAGATAAAGAAGTTAGAAAAAGCCGTTACTAAGGTTACAGCAATCGTCATAACGAGTGCGGTTTCTAACTTCGTTGTCACTGCAAGTGCAGAACAAACCCCTAATACCTGTAAAGCAATTGGGTTGTTATCAAATAGCGGCCCAAGTAGGACGCGTTTTACTTCTTTTGAATCAGCCATTATTCAGCGCTCCTTCACGTACTTTTTTCAGGAACGGACCAAAACCGTTATCCCCTAACCAGAAATCAAACATATGTTGGATCCCGTTCGATGTTAGAGTCGCACCTGAAAGGCCGTCGATACCGTATGGGTTATCTGTAGCACCACCGCGCACGATTTTAATTGCCGGAACCCCCTGTTCATTGAACAGCTTTTTACCTGGCCATTGTGCTTTCCACTGAGGGTTATCAACCTCACCACCCAGCCCTGGTGTTTCACCATGTGCGTAGTAAGTAATACCACGAGAGGTAACACCATCTACATCTACCGCAATAAAGGCATACATGACAGACCACAAACCAGAACCGTAAACAGGTAAAATAATTTGTGATACTTTTCCTGCTTCATCTTTAACCAAATAGATTTCAGCGCTATTGGCACGACGGCGGATTTTTGCAATATCCTCTGCAGGAGAGAGTGCAATACTCGTTTCTTCGCTGCGTAGCTCGCTATTTAAGTCATAACGGCTAGTGCTATCAGATAATTCATTAGTTTTAAAATTCAAAAGTTTAGGTTCGATGCGATCCTTATACACATTTTGAACTTCCTCAGCGGTCATTTTAGGCTGTAGCAACCCAGCAACACTTAAAATGTTACGTTGAGTATCTAACTGAATCTGTTCTTGCTGCTGTGGTTTTAAACCAACGGCAGCACCTGCGACGACAATAGAGCACACTAGACAAAGAATAAAAACAACTAGAAATGTTCTGCCGACGCTATCGTTATTAATTGGTTTTTCATTAGCCACGAGCTTTTCTCCGCTTAATATTTGCTTGAACGACCAGATAGTCAAACAGAGGAGCAAACAGGTTGGCGAATAGGATCGCCAGCATCATCCCTTCTGGATAAGCTGGGTTAACAACCCTGATAAGAACACACATTACACCGATCAGAATGCCGTACGCCCATTTACCTTTGTCTGTGAATGAAGCTGATACTGGGTCTGTCGCCATAAAAATCATACCGAATGCGAAGCCACCGAGTACCATGTGCCACCACCATGGCATAGCAAATAACGGGTTGGTATCAGAGCCAATCGCGTTGAATAGGTAGGACATTGCAATCATACCAACCATCACACCAGCGACAATGCGCCATGATGCAATACGGAAGAACATGATAAGAGCCCCACCAATAAACAGCATCAGAGTTGACACTTCACCAATTGAACCTGGCATATTACCTAAAAAGGCTTGCATCCAAGTAATAGGCTCATGAGTCACTGTGTTCATTAGCGCATGCTCACCACCTGTTGCCCATTGTGATAATGGTGTTGCACCAGAGAAGCCATCTGCAGCGGTCCAAACTAAGTCACCTGATATTTGAGCAGGATAAGCAAAGAATAAGAAAGCACGTCCAGCCAATGCCGGGTTTAAGAAGTTACGCCCAGTACCGCCAAAAATTTCTTTCGCAATAACAACCCCGAACGTGATACCTAATGCAGCCTGCCATAAAGGAATGGTTGGCGGCACAATTAAGGCAAATAGAATCGAGGTAATAAAGAAGCCTTCGTTTATTTCATGGCCGCGGATCATGGCGAATAACACTTCCCAGAAACCACCGACTAAGAAAACGACTGCATAAATAGGAAGGAAATACACTGCACCCAGCAGCATTTTACTTCCCCATCCCGCATCCATCGAAAGTGATGCGCCTAAAAACTGCGCTAAGCTATAATGCCAATCACTAGCTAGAACTTGCTGTAATTCAGCCCCGCTATATAATTGATGCAAAGCTGGGATGGCTTGGTTACCAACGTTATACATTCCCCAGAACATAGCTGGGAAAACCGCTAGCCACACCAATATCATCATACGTTTCAGGTCAATAGTATCCCTGACATGAGAACGCCCTTTTGTTACCGTACCCGGCGTGTAAAAAACAGTCGAAACTGCTTCAAATAACGCATAGTATTTTTCTAGCTTTCCACCGGGCTCAAAATGGTGCTCATACTTTTCAAATAAATTTTTCAGACCCATGGAATCACCCTTCTAGCTCAATCTTGGTCAGAACATCGCGTAGCACCGGACCATATTCATATTTCGCTGGGCAAACGTAGGTACATAAACCTAAATCTTCTTCGTCCAACTCTAAACAGCCCAATTCTTGTGATGAGTCAGTGTCTCCAGCAAGGAGATCGCGCAATAAATGAGTGACCATGATATCGAGAGGCATGACTCGCTCGTAGTTACCAATTGGCACCATCGAACGCTCGCCACCGTTCATTGTCGTTGTAAAATTAAAACGTTTATTTTTCAGGAAATGCCCGATTGTGGTACGAGTAATCGTAAATTTATTAACACCAGGCATAATCCAGCCAAATAACTCTTTATTGCGACCTTCGGCTAACACTGAGACTTGATTATGAAAACGACCAAGATAGTGATGGGTATCATCGCATGTCACGCCCCAAAGGACTGAACCGGAAATAATACGATTTTCACCCGCTTTAAGCTGACCTTGTGTTAATTCATATAAATCAGCACCTAGGCGAGTACGCAGAAGACGAGGTTTTTCAACTTGTGGCCCTGCTAATGAAATCACGCGGTCTGTGTATAGGTGACCCGTAACAAATAGCTTACCAATAGCAATAACGTCTTGGTAATTAAGGCTCCAAACTTTTTTCTTAATACTCACAGGTTCTAAGAAATGAATATGAGTTCCCGCTAAACCAGCAGGATGCGGCCCTGCAAACTGAGTATAAGAAATTTGGTTGTGTGCCGTATTCTTCGGTAAGTCTCCCTCTCCATGACACACATGGATTTTACCTTCTGTTAAACGACTTAGAACCAAAAGCCCATCGTTAAATGCTTGTTCTTGCTCTTTAATAATTAAAACAGGATCCGCTGCAAGTGGGTTAGTATCCATTGCAGTGACAAAAATAGCGATAGGTGAAGAACCCGGTTGTGGTGAACGGCTAAATGGACGCGTTCTTAAAGATGTCCACAGACCCGATTTGATCAAGTTATCTTCGACTTGTTGTTGCGTTAATGTTGATAGCTCATCACGAGTATAAGCTGCAAATGTTTCTTGTTCATCACCATCAATTTCGATGACAACAGATTGAAGCACACGACGCTCACCACGATGAATAGCAACAATTTTACCGCAGGCTGGGCTTGTAAATAAAACCCCTGGGTTCTTTTTATCTTCAAAAAGAACCTGTCCTTTAACTACACGCTCACCTTCTTTAACCAGCATCGAAGGACGCATTCCGACATATTCCTCACCTAGCACAGCTACGTGTTGAATTTTCGGGCCGTCTTCTATCACTTGGGCTGGCTCACCTGCGATAGGAAGGTTGAGGCCTTTTTTAATTTTAATCATAAGATCTGCACAAGTTTATCAGTTAAACCCTAAGCTAACGATTCAGCAATGAATGATAGCGACTCATTAAATAAAAAATAGCTCAAGTAATCGTCATCACTTAAGCAGGTATTCTCACATAATTGTTACTAAATTTTATCTTCTGCCACCCACAATTTTATCAGTTCCCACTCTCTATGTCCGGCTATAGAAGTGACATAGTTCAAGCAAATTGCATTAATATTTAAATTTTTCTGTTAACAATTCGGTATTATCGATATTTAAGCTCATATTTATCGATCATTGTTTATTATTTACACAATAAAGGTTCATTTAAAAACTATTAACAAACTATATTAATTTTCGATTTACTCGTCTAGAATGCATAAAATATGTACTCTTTTTGTTCAAAAACATTTTCTTGATATGGCTTAAATATGAAATTAAGTAAATTTTTTAGTGCAATTTTTTTATTTGTACTCATATATTCTCCTGCTATTCAGGCAAGTAACTATTCATTTCTACTTAATAATAACGTATCGGATAGCTCAAACTCATCCATTTTTATTCAAATATTTAAGCAAGAAGGTTTATTAGAACTCTACCAAAAAACACCATCAGGAAAATATAAACTGTCGAAAACTTACCCAATTTGTAAGTTTTCAGGAGGGCTAGGTCCCAAAAAAATTGAAGGCGACCTGAAAAGTCCAGAAGGATTTTATCAAATTACAGCGGAACAGCTCAATCCTAATAGTCGGTATTACCGATCTATCAATATTGGTTTTCCTAATGAGTTTGATAAAGCGCAAGGCTATAGCGGTAGCTATCTCATGATCCACGGCAGTTGCGTTTCGGTGGGATGTTATGCCATGACCGATAAATATATGGGTGAGATTTACCAAACAGTAGAAACGGCCTTACTCAGCGGGCAGTCGGTCATTAATGTCAGCATTTACCCATTTAAAATGACAAATGAAAATATGCTGCGCTACCGTAATTCCAGCCATTATGCCTTCTGGAAGCAGCTACAACCCGCTTACGAGTATTTCAACCGCACAGGAAGGCCTGCCGAGGTGTCGGTCGCTTTAGGTAAATATGCGGTTATTGACCAAGCTGATACCCCAACAAAATTGTTAGGGTCTAAATCACAATATGCGCTCACCAAGATAGAATAAGACGAAATTACCTGGGTCAATTCGCTGCCAGTTTTCATTACCCGTTAGTGGTTGCGTTGCGATAACAGAGACCACATCAGTGGGGGTCGTGCACTGCTCAAAATCGATTTCAATATCTTGGTCAAGTAATTTTGCTTTACCAAACGGTGCCTTACGCGTTAACCAATGTAAATTCGTCGAGCTAAAGGCCATCATATATTGCCCATCAGACAGCAACATATTAAATACCCCTTTATGACGTAATTGGTCAGCTAATGTCGCAATAAAACGGAACACGCTTTTCCAATTCGATGGCCTGCGTGGGTATTTTTCACTGAGTTGATGGAGTATCCAACAAAATGCCCATTCGCTATCAGTTTCACCTATTGGGCAATAACGTCCAGTTTTCAGTGTACGATACCCCTTTAACTGCCCATTATGTGCATAAGTCCAATTACGTCCCCATAGCTCACGAGTAAAGGGGTGAGTATTTGCTAACGACACATCCCCCCGATTTGCTTGGCGAATATGCGCAACAACACTTTCTGATTTAATCGGGTATTCCTGCACAAAACGAGCGACAGGTGATAAAAAACTGGGTTGAGGATCTTTAAATGTGCGACACCCGAGCCCCTCATAAAAGGTAATTCCCCAACCATCTTTATGTGGGCCTGTTTGCCCCCCTCGGGAAATTAACCCACTTAGGCTAAACGAAATATCGGTTGGAACATTGGCACTCATGCCAAGTAACTCGCACATTTAAAAGCTCCTGAAACAATAATAACGCTACTTCACCATCTCTTTTTCGATTAACTGAATTAAGATATGAATAACTTTAATATGAATTTCTTGGATACGGTCGGCATACCCAAAGTGTGGAACACGAATTTCAATATCCGCGGTTCCAGCCATTTTCCCACCATCTTTACCTGTTAGCGTGATGACTTTCATACCTTTTTCACGCGCAGCGGCAATCGCTTTAATAATGTTTCCTGAATTACCTGAGGTAGAAATTCCGAGTAAAACATCACCTTTCATGCCAACAGCTTCGATAAAGCGCGAAAAAACATACTCATAGCCGAAGTCATTACTCACACAAGATAAATGACTCACATCTGAAATAGCAATCGCAGGATAACCTGGGCGGTTTTCGCGATAACGCCCAGTTAATTCTTCAGCAAAATGCATTGCATCACAGTGAGAGCCCCCATTACCACAAGATAATACTTTGCCACCTGCTTTAAAAGAGTCAGCAAGTAGAACGGCAGCCTGTTGGATAGCATTAATATTGGCATCATCGCTAAGGAAATTCGATAACGTCTCGGCCGCTTCAGTCAGCTCGCCGCGGATTAAGTCTTGATACATGAGATTTCCTCTTAATTAAGAATACGTTACAGAAATTACGATTAATTTACATCCAAATTATCCTAAAAGAAAAATGGCGTTCCATGGCAAAACTCAGATAGATATCAGTAATTAATCTTTAATAGTCAGATTGTTGCACAGGGATAATTTTGTTTCTACTTTTGATTGTGCTGTCATGACCCTATCGACAAAATTCACCGTGTCTCATAACCAATAACCTGACTTTTCATAAAACAAATAAGACTAATTACTACGATAATTTCCTTTATATGACGTTTTTGTGAGCTAAGTTGTAATTAAGATGTAAATACATTGCTAATCCTTTATTAATGGGTATAGATTAAAGCAACAAACAGGTCAGACCTCTTACAAGTGGACAGGAGCTTAACTATGATCCTTCTCAGCATTGTGTTATTTCTCGCCTTAATCGGCGTACTTTGTTACCACAAAACCTCTTTAGTTTTTAGCTCAATATTATTATTGGCCTATACCGCGGTTATGGGGGTCATCAATATTTGGAGCTACTGGATGTTACTGCCAGTTGCCTTGGTTTTATTTCCTTTTGTCTTCACTCCCGTACGTCAATCGCTTTTCTCTATCCGCGCGATGAAAATGTTCCAAAGAGTCATGCCGCCAATGTCAAGTACAGAAAAAGAAGCCATTGACGCTGGAACAACGTGGTGGGAAGGTGACCTTTTCCGTGGTGCTCCAGATTGGAATAAACTGCATAACTACCCAAAACCACAATTAACCGCAGAAGAACAAGCTTTTATGGATGGGCCCGTTGAAACTGTTTGTGGTATGGTCAATGACTTCGAAGTTAGCCATGAACTTGCGGATCTTCCTCCTGAAGTGTGGCAATACCTACGTGATCACCGTTTCTTCGCTATGATCATCAAAAAAGAATATGGTGGCCTTGAGTTTTCTGCTTATGCACAGTCTCAAGTTCTACAAAAACTCGCTGGCGTATCCGGTATTCTTGCTATCACTGTTGGTGTTCCAAATTCATTAGGCCCTGGCGAACTACTACAGCATTATGGGACTGACGAACAAAAACAACGCTATTTACCAGGCTTAGCGACGGGTGAAGAAATTCCATGTTTTGCATTAACGAGCCCTGAAGCAGGCTCAGATGCTGGTGCAATCCCAGATTCAGGTGTCGTTTGTATGGGAGAATGGCAAGGTGAGCAAGTATTAGGAATGCGTTTAACATGGAACAAACGCTATATTACCTTAGCACCAATTGCCACTGTACTAGGTCTCGCATTCAAACTTTCAGACCCTGATAAACTCTTAGGTGGCGAGAAAAACCTTGGTATCACCTGTGCGTTAATTCCAACTAATACCTCAGGTGTTGAAATTGGTCACCGCCACTTCCCACTAAATATTCCATTTATGAATGGTCCTACACGTGGAAAAGATATTTTTGTTCCAATCGATTACATTATTGGTGGGCCAAAAATGGCTGGCCAAGGTTGGAGAATGTTGGTTGAGTGCCTTTCAGTGGGTCGTGGCATTACATTGCCATCGAACTCAACAGGTAGCTTGAAGAGTATCGCTATCGCGACAGGAGCTTACTCTTATATTCGTCGCCAATTCAAATTACCCATTGGTAAAATGGAAGGTATTGAAGAGCCGCTAGCGCGCATCGCGGGTAATACCTATCTAATGGATGCAGCAGCAACTCTCATCACCTCTGGAATTATGTTAGGTGAGAAACCTGCCGTTTTATCCGCTATTGTTAAATACCACTGTACACACCGTGGCCAGCGCGCCATTATTGATGCCATGGATATTACGGGTGGTAAAGGAATCTGTCTTGGGGATTCAAACTTTGTTGCCAGAGCCTATCAAGGCGCACCTATCGCCATTACAGTTGAAGGGGCAAATATCCTAACCCGCAGTATGATCATCTTCGGTCAAGGCGCTATCCGTTGCCATCCTTTTGTATTAGAAGAAATGGCCGCAGCGCAGGACAATAACTTACATAAATTCGATAAAGCCGTATTTGGGCATATTGGACATGTGGTTAGTAACCAATTCCGTAGCTTCTGGCTTGGTTTAACCAATGGCCGTGGAAGTCATGCACCAACCAAAGATGAAACACGTCGTTACTATCAAATGCTAAACCGCCAAAGTGCCAACTTAGCATTGCTATCCGATGTTGCCATGGGTGTGTTAGGCGGTAGCTTGAAACGCCGTGAACGTATCTCTGCTCGTTTAGGGGATATTTTAAGCCACTTGTATCTCGCATCTGCAACCTTAAAACGTTATGAAGATGAAGGTCGCCAGAAAGCAGACTTACCATTAGTGAAATGGGCGGTTGAAGATTGTTTATATCAATCAGAAAAAGCGATGGATGACCTCCTGAAAAACTTCCCTAACAAATTGGTTGCCGGGATCATGCGCATCACACTGTTCCCTACTGGCCGTGCGATGTCGACACCATCAGACCGACTAGACCATAAACTGGCTCAAATTCTGATGGAGCCATCAGAAACACGCGACAGATTGGGCCGTGGGCAGTATTTAACACCTACGGAAAACAACCCTCATGGCTTAGTTAACCAAGCCTTGCTGGATATCATTGCCGCTGAACCTATTTTCGAACGTATTTGCCGCTTAAAAGAGCGTAAGCTCAGCTTTACTCGCTTAGATAAGCTTGCTGACCAACTACTTCCTGAAAACGTAATTACGCAAGAAGAAGCTGATATCTTGCGTAAAGCAGAAGCAAGCCGGTTACGGACGATTAACGTCGATGAGTTTGATGATTTGGGTGTACTTCCGACAAAAAAGTCACCAGATGAACCTTCAAATGAAGAAACTAGTAAGAAAAAGAAAGCGGCTTAATTAATTATTAAGTTTATTAAGTAATAAAAAAACTCAAGGAGTTATTCGCCCCTTGAGTTTTTTATTAGTGCAAATTATACATCAATTTTCTACGTACTCGGGGAGTTTGCTCGTTGTTTAGCCTCTAATATATAAGGTCGTAATTTAATTTTATTATCCCAGTCACCTAGCTTAAATTGACAAATCTCCCCACCTTCATTTGCGCAAATTGTTAGATACTCTTTTGCTTTGTCTATTTTTCCAAATTCGTAAAAATAGATTTCAGAGGCAGCCTCTAACGCTAATAGACGGTAATAACCTTTAGTTTCTATCAACCTCTCCCAATATTTTATTGACTGCTCCAAATCAATCTCCACACCAACTCCGTGATTATTAAAGTAAGCTAATCGGTATAAACCCAGCTGGAAATTAGGATCAATCATTACAGCTTTATTTAAATATTCTAAACCAATTAAACAATTTTCATCTGCAATTCGCTTTAAATTGACTAGACTTTTTTCAGAACAGGTCGAATCATCAAAATATAATAAAAATAAAAGATAATGGGTTTTGGCGTCACCTTCATCTACTTTATTTTTGAGTAAATAAAATTTCTCTGCTGTCTCAATTGGTGTCATGGCCTGAAAAAAATTTTTCTCTTCTTCATGCTTCATATTATTAGTAGAAAAAGCAAGCATCCTATACGACGGAGGTTTCACGTCACTACTTTGTAAAAAATTTTCACTGTATGAATATGAATCATATCCACTGAGAATAAAAACTAGCACAACCAATAACCATTTCATATTAACCCATTAAATACGCGATCGTTATTTGATTTTAAAAATGGTAGTGTATTTTTCATTGTAGTCATTAATACATTATTTAAGCTTATAGATGACTCACTATTAAATAATGAAATCAACTCTGCTAGTTGATTTTCAGGATGAGCTATATCTTTTTGTTTAAACCACACATCAACAATATCTGTTTTTTTTCCATCAATCCAAGTTACCTCTGATATTAATTTATGTTGATTACTATTTCCATCCACATAATCAGAAAATGAATAATTTAAGCTTATTGATGAAATACCGGCCTTACTCAAACCTAATAATTTTTCAGACTGCGTTTTACCATCACTGTTTTTATCTCGCCATAACTTAAGATATTCCCAGTGAAAATCATCATTACTAACAAATCCATCATTATTGCTATCAAAATCCATTAAGCCATCAAAGCCATTTAATGCAAAACAACCATTTTCTTTCAGATAATCATCCCCAAATAACTCACTAGAATCATTAATAATTCCATCACTATTTTTATCCATCACCAATAATGCATCACTGGGAGAAACCCATCCGGTTTTTTTTAGCTCTCCATTAAATTTAAATAGCACACCAAAATCATATGGTAAAGTTTCCACTCCATTATTATTTAAGTCAATAATTAAAGGTGTTTTATAGTCCTTTGCTATTTCCTTTATTTTCTTTAAATTTTTCTTTGGTGTTCCTGCTAATTTAATACCATTGACACCAGACTTTTCAAGAAAATCACTCACGAAGTCAATACAATTATTTGATATCAAGTTATAATTCTCATTACCATCCAAATTATTTTTGATTGAATTATATGTCTTAAATAAATTATTTAAATCATTATCAAACACAGGTCCTTGTCCCACAATTGTCAAAGATGATGCTTCTGAATACTTATTATGATCATCGAATGAAATATTATCCGTATTGGTCAAAAAACTATTACCAGCACTAAAACCTATAGATACGCTTTCAAATTGGTTACTTTCCGGATTTGTGCCTTTAAGACCAATAAACACATGACCAAAAGAAGAATCCCCTATATTTGTATTATCACCTACAACATCTATATATTGGCTATCCGGCGGAGAAACAAATATAGTAAAGCTAGGTCCTCCATAGTTAGAGAAACCATTATCATCTAATTCAAACAATCGACTATCACCTTCATTTACGCTTTGTAAATAATGTTCTGGTATATATTCTTTAACATCCATACATCCCCCCCTTTTATCTCTATTAATTTCTCATATAGTTATCTATATCATTGAGATATTTTTTACATTTTTCGCTACCATTTTTAGCACCAATATCTGCATAATATCTAGATTTATCAATATTTTTTATATTTCCATCATCATCAAAAAGAGTAATTTCAACTAAGTAATCACAGACTAATACAGAATCTCTCCCTCCTTTTTTTATTATTTTATCTAGAATTAGATTTGCTTTATTTTCATTTTCATTCAATACAACCCCTTTATGATAAAGTTTACTCATTTCAAATAACGCCATATTATTATCAGGATTTATATTAACTGATTCAATTAAGTAATTAACAGCTTTTTTGCAGATGAAATTAGGTATCGACGGTTTAAAATCAAAATACTTGCAATTAGAATCCTTAAGGAATAATTTAAATAATAATAAATTACTATTTGAATCTCCTGATGCAGCCTTTTCAACTAACAAAAAGAAATCTTTTTCATTTCTTGGTGGTGGGTACTCATCACTAATAGATGGTTCATATATTAAATACTTACTATCATAATTAAATGATAACATCCTATATGATGGCATAATGATATCTCTTTTAAAATCATTAGCTTTACACTCTAAAAAGGCTAAGCCAAGTATAAAAATCATCAATTTCATATTATTCTCATTTAAATAAAATCAATCATTAGAAGAAAATAAATTTATTTTTACATATAAAAAAGTATTGTAAATAACCTAAAAGAGTAGTTTTAACCTTAATTAAAAACAAAAAAATCCAGCCATTTATTTAATAGCTGGATCCATTAATTTTTTGAGGAATTATTTAAATTACAACTCCAACGCCAATAATTCCTCTATCGTTTGGCGACGGCGAATCAATTGTGGTTTGCCATTCACAAACATCACTTCGGGTAATAATGGGCGGCTATTGTAGTTTGATGACATGGATGCACCATAAGCGCCAGTGTCATGAAAAACCAGAAAATCGCCAACTTTCACCTCGGGTAAAGCGCGGGTTACCACTAAACCGCCCTCTAACTGGGTAAATACATCTCCTGATTCACACAGAGGGCCAGCGACAATAGTGTCTTTTAGTTGAGCCCCATCAACGTTACGTCCATCCGTGGGTAATACTGAAATATGGTGATAGCTGCCATACATCGCTGGGCGCATTAGGTCATTAAAACCACTGTCTACAAGCACATAGTGGCGGCTACCCATATCTTTAACGGCTCGCACTTCAGCTAACAATACGCCTGATTCCGCAACCAAATATCGGCCAGGTTCTATTTCAAGTTCAATTTTGTGCCCTAAGTGTTGTTCGATACGTTGGCGAGCGTTATCCCATAAGCTGTAATAATGCTGCACATCGATTAATTCATCACCTTCACGATAAGGGGTTGATAACCCACCACCTGCTGAAATGGCATGAAGGTCAACCCCTGCGGTTGTGACTAGCGCCACCATAGAATCACACACATCGGCAAGATGTTGATAGTCAACCCCAGAACCAATATGCATATGAATACCAACCAATGACAAATTATAATGGCGAATTTTTTCTAACGCTAAAGATAAGTCTTCATGCCAAATACCGTGCTTACTATTTTCGCCGCCAGTATTAGTTTTTTGGCTATGACCGTGACCAAAACCAGGGTTGATACGCAGCCAAACAGGATGGCCAGCTTTTTGCTCGCCAATTTGTTCAAGCATATCAATCGAGCCAGCATTCACAGGGATATCTAACTCAGTGACTTTCGCTAATGTCGCTCTATCGAGCACATCCGCTGTAAAGACGATTTCTGAGTTTTCACGCCCAGGCTGGAACCCTGCCACCAGCGCACGTTCAATCTCCCCTAAGGAAACGGAATCGACTTTAACGCCTTGTTGTTTCATTAAGCGCAGGATATGAATATTCGAGCACGCTTTTTGTGCAAAGCGCACGGTATCAAAAACTTGTAATTGCTTGATACGCTCAATGATCACCGCGCTATCATAAACCCAAACAGGGCTACCATACTGCTCAGGTAATGCGCGTAAATACTCAGGGGTTAAATATTGGCTTGTTGTCGTTGCGAATGAAGTCATTGTCTTTCTCGTTTGCAAGTTTTTATTATATTAAAAGCTATTATTCAAAGAATAATACGGGAAAAAAAATATCTATTTTGCTAAAGTCTATTCACATTTGATATGGAATTTATTAAGGACGCTCTATGCAAGCCATTTCATGGCGGCACATCGAAATATTCCGTGCAGTAATGACGACCCCTAACCTAACGGAAGCCGCTGCGCTGCTAAACACCTCACAGCCGACTATCAGCCGTGAACTTGCTCGCTTAGAATACCTTTTACAGTTTAAGTTATTCGATAGAGTCAAAGGGCGGTTACAACCTACAGCACAAGGTTTACGGTTTCTTGAAGAGGTTGAACGCTCCTATTATGGTTTAGAACGCATTAAAAATTCAGCGGAAACCATCCGGCGTTTCGAACATGCGCAAATATCGATAACCTGCCTACCGGCTTTCGCCCAATCTTTATTACCTCAGGTTTGCCAATCGTTTATGGAAAATTACCCTGATGTCAGCATCACGGTGATCCCACAAGAGTCCCCTGTATTAGAGGAATGGTTGTCAGCCCAACGTTACGATTTCGGCTTAACAGAGCATCTACAAATGCCACCAGGAACTGAACAACAAACACTAGGAAGTTTAAATGAAGTGTGTGTCTTACCGGCGAGCCACCCTTTAACCCAAAAAGAAGTGTTAACACCCAGCGATTTTCAAGGCCAACGTTTTATTAGCCTGTCATTAACTGACAGCTACCGTCAGTTGATTGACTCAACCTTTGCGGAACACCACGTCGAACGAAAAATGGTCATGGAAACGCATTCGGCATCATCCATTTGCGCTATGGCACTAAAAGGGATTGGAGTTTCTATTGTTAACCCGTTAACTGCATTAGATTTCCATCAACAATCAGCTGGGAAGTTAGCTCTACGCCCACTCAGTTTTTCGATTCCTTTTACTGTTAGTTTAATAAGGCCAATTCACCGCCCTTCATCACAATTGACCAATATTTTTACTCAACATTTAGAGGATAACTTTAATCAAATAAGAACTCAGCTAACTTCCGCGCTGTTGCATCAATAGGTGCCAATGAGGTGAAGTTTCAAACCAATTAGCGAGATAATCAATCACCACCCTCAGGGCGGTTGGCATTTTTTGGCGGCTAGTATACACAGCGTAAATACCTAGTGGCATTGGAGTATATTCAGGTAATAACTGAACTAACTCACCCGAAGCCAAATGATTAGCAACTGAATAATAAGGTTGCATAGAGATACCCGCCCCCTGCAATGTTGCTTCAGCGAGAAATACGGATTCGTTAGCACTTAAGCGCCCATCAACTAACACACTATGCTGCATGCCTGCTTTTTCAAATACCCATAAGCTACGACCAAAAAAATTGTAGGTTAAGCAATCAAGCAAAACTAAATCCTCTGGCTTTTCAGGCTGTTTTTTTCCTTTTAAAAAGTCAGGTGAAGCACAAATGACAGAATGGCAAGTTGACAAGGGTTTTGCGATTAAACTCGGTTCCAGTTGATTCGTGATACGGATTGCCAAATCAATTCGTTCTTCTATCAAATTAACCGATTTATTCGATATTTGCATATCAATAGCCATATTCGGGTAGAGCTTCATAAACTCAGAAATAGCTACAGAAAGCGCACTTTGGGCGATTGATTGTGAACAACTAATACGCACTAAACCAGATAATGCTTTTGCATCAAGCTCTTGCTGCACAGGCACCATTTGGGAAATAGCATTAAGTTGCAAAGATTGTTGATATACCCCTTCCCCTGCTGAAGTTAGACTTAATTTCCGTGTGGTGCGATTTAATAAACGTACCCCCGCCCATTGTTCCATTTCTGACAAATAGCGTGTCACCATCGCTCTAGACATATCCAGTTTTTCTGCTGCTCCACTTAGGCTGCCTTGTTCAACGATAGTAATAAATACCTCAGCCGCTTTTAATCTATCCATACCATTCTCATTTGACCGAATTATGCAACAAACAAAACCTAATTATGGGGTTTTTCACCTTATCATTGCAATTTAGTATACACGACATGCAAAACAAACTTTCTGTATAACTTCATTTTAGGATACAACATGAAATTGACCTTATTAGCAGCAACCGCGTTATTTGCCACAACGATGAACCTAGCCCAAGCTGAAACACTCACACTAGATGTTTATAACCCTGGAAATAACAGCGTATTTCCAGTTTCCTCTGAAATAATTAGCGGTTCAAGTGAAGTGGTATTGATTGATGCACAATTTCAAAAAAATGATGCACAACAATTGGTTGATAAGATTAAAAAACTCAATAAAAAATTAACCACGATTTACATTAGCCATTCTGACCCAGATTACTATTTTGGGCTAGATACCCTAACAAACGCCTTCCCAGAGGCTAAAGTGGTCGCAACAGCAAACACAGTTGAAGCCATTAAAGCAACTAAAGATGGCAAGCTGGCTTACTGGGGCGGTGTATTAAAAGATGAAGCCCCTGCCCATGTTATCGTCCCTGAAGTGATTAAAGGAGACAGCTTCACCGTTGATGGCGAAAAACTTGAAATTAAAGGTCTTGATGGCGCTTCACCAGATAGAACTTATCTCTGGGTTCCATCATTAAAAGCCGTTGTGGGTGGCGTTATTGTTTCTGACAATATTCATGTTTGGGTAGCGGATACCCAAACAGAAGAGTCACGCAAAAATTGGCTGCAAACATTAAAAGACATCAAAGCTCTGAACCCAGCAACCGTTGTTCCCGGCCACTTTACGGGGGCGTCTAAATTAGATGTAACGACGGTTTCTTTCACTCAAAAATATTTACAGGACTTTGAAAGTGCATATAAAACAAGTAAAAACTCAGGTGAGCTCATCCAAAAAGTTGCAGCGAAGTATCCACAATTAGATGATAAATCAAGCTTAGAACTTAGTGCAAAAGTCATTAAAGGCGAAATGAAATGGCCTCAGTAATTAAGTAATATTCACTATTTCAGCCAGTTGCGCGGTATGCCCCGTATCTGCACACTGAATGACTTACTAAAAGCAATTTGGCTGATTTAACCGAATGATAGTGGTATTAATTTTTTGATAATGATACAACTTAACTCAAATTATTTAAAAATAGCAAATAAAGAGAACGATTATGAGCAACATCACCCTACACTATATTTATGACCCTTATTGCGGCTGGTGCTATGCCGCTGCGCCTTTAGTTGAAATTGCCAAGCAACACCCGAGTATCAACATTGAAATGCATGGCGGTGGTATGCTAGCAGGTGACGCTCGTCTACATTTAGATGATAATTTTCGCCAATATATTATGCAATCCGATAAGCGCATTGCATCAATGACAGGGCAAGTGTTTGGCGATGACTATATAAAAATGCTACACGAACCTAATTTGGTTATGGACTCAACACCACCGCAAACCGCTATATTAGCGGCAACCAAGCAAGACAAAGGCTTTGAGATGCTTAAAGCCATTCAAAAAGCACACTACATTTCAGGACGCCATATTAAAGATACCGCGGTACTTCTTGAGCTCGCCAAAGAAATTGGCCTCGATGTAACCCAGTATGTATCCGACTACAGTGAGTGTGAGCAACATGAAACTGCGGCCCACATTGGAACAAGTAAGGCTCTGTTAGCGCAGTCAGGTGCATCCGGTTTTCCAACACTGTTAATACAACAACAGGATAGATGGTTGCGTGTTCCATTACAAAATTACCTCGGTGAGCCGAGTAAATGGCAGCAGTTTTTAGACTCTCTAGTAACAGCAGCGTCTTAACAACTACAACTCCGATTTTTACTCACCCCTTTCATGCATGCACGTATGGTTGTCTTTTAATTTAATATTCAATTATTGATAAATACAACCATATGCTAGCGCTAATAATTAGCGCGGGACCAAATGGGATCGTCTTCGTTTTTTTAGCTATTTTTTCCCCAGATAATGTCTCAGGGTAGGCCTGATTCGCCTGTTGCTTCTTTTGATATATTTTAGGCAATAACCCATAGATTACCCAATATTGTAATAGCCCTACCCCTGCGGCAGTCCCCAAAAAGTAAGGAAGCTGCCAAACCCCAAGCCAGGCAGAACAAGCGGCAACGAGTTTAAAATCCCCCCTCCCCATTTGTGGCTGAGACGTTTGTTTTTCAACCAATGTCACCACCATAAGCATAACTAAGTAACTGATCAGCACCGCGTAAATAGCTGAAACCACATTCCCGTTTGGCAAATGAATTTGATATAACAGCCCCAACCATAATAATGGGTATGTAAGAATATCAGGGAGATAACCTATTTTATTATCAATGATGAATAATGGAATTATCAAATTAATATATAGTGTCAAAAATAAAACCATATATAAACCATCAGACGTCCAATATATTATAAAAATTAATAAGCCATATATTAGAAGTAGAATAGTATTTTTAATAATAATTTTTGATTTATCAAAAAAAACAACTGGTAAATAAATAAGTAGCTTTTTAGTCGAGAAAAAAGAGATTAACAACATAATCAAAGCAGAAAAAATACAAACAAAATCAAACGGATTTTTAAACTTCCCATTTTGGCATGATAATATAAACTGTTCAGACGGTGAAATAATAGATATAGCCGATGATATAAAAATACAGATTAGTTCCCTCATATTAACTCCTTATTCCTTTATGGAGATAAAAATAAATATACTGTGAATTTTCGATGCTCCCAACACTTTAATTCCGTTGAGTGGAGTCGGTTTATTCGAATATCATGATCTCCTAGTTTGCTTTCATCACTGTTTAAGATGTCGCTAATGGCACAGACATACTATAAAAGGTCAGTATTTCGTTATAAACTAGGTAGTAGCGCTTGAGTTTAACAATTCAACCCCCATATTCATCAAAGTTATATTATTTATTAACCCAGTTTGTACTAAGGAAAAGCTATGCGCATTCCACGCATTTATCACCCAGAGCCTCTTCAAATAAATACAACAATTTCTCTTGGTGATGATGCCGCAAACCATGTCGGCCGGGTGCTACGCATGACTGCTGGCCAAAAACTCGAACTTTTTGATGGCAGCAATCAGACCTTTAGTGCTGAAATTACTGAAGCAACTAAAAAAAACGTATTCGTACACATTGAAAATAGCCAAATTGATGATAGAGAATCCCCGCTCGATTTGCACCTAGGGCAAGTCATGTCTCGTGGGGAAAAAATGGAATTTACCATCCAGAAATCTGTCGAACTCGGAGTTAATACAATAACACCTTTATTATCAGAACGTTGTGGTGTTCGCTTAGATGGCGAACGACTCGAAAAAAAATTACTACAATGGCAAAAAATTGCAATTGCAGCCTGTGAACAATGCGGCCGCAACCGAATTCCAGAAATTCGCCCAGTGCAAACCCTTGAAGCCTGGTGCACCGAGAATGACGGTGCGTTTAAAGTCAATTTACACCCACGGGCAACAGAAAGTATTAATACGCTACCCACTGAACTAAAGAAAGTACGATTGCTGATTGGCCCTGAAGGTGGCTTGTCAGCAGACGAAATTGCCATGACAGCAAACTATCAATTTACCGATATACTGTTAGGGCCTCGAGTATTACGAACAGAAACGACTGCGCTAACCGCTATCACAGCACTGCAAGTGCGCTTAGGTGATCTGGGGTAAGGAGAAAAAATGATCAAGCTCGGTATAGTGATGGATCCTATTTCATCCATCAAAATCAAGAAAGACACCAGTTTTGCAATGATGTTGGAAGCTCAGCGTCGTGGTTATGAAATCCATTATATGGAAATGAATGACCTGTATTTACACCAAGGTGAAGCTCGCGCACAAACAAAAATCGTGACGGTCGAAGAAAACCCTGAAAAATGGTATGAATTTCATGGCGAACAAGATATCGCCCTAAGTTCACTTGATGCCATTTTAATGCGTAAAGACCCGCCTTTTGACACTGAATTTATCTATGCGACTTATATTTTAGAAAGAGCAGAACAAGCCGGCACCTTAATTGTGAATAAGCCGCAAAGCCTACGCGACTGTAATGAAAAATTATTTACGGCTTGGTTTGCTGAATTAACACCGGACACATTAGTCACTCGCAGCCCACAAAAGTTGAGAGAATTTCACCAAAAACATGGCGATGTCATTTTTAAACCACTCGATGGTATGGGCGGCGCTTCGATTTTCCGCCTCAAACAAGATGACCCAAATGTGGGTGTGATTATTGAAACGCTAACAGAACATAGCTCCCGTTACTGCATGGCACAAAACTTCCTGCCAGCAATTAAAGATGGTGATAAACGTGTCTTAGTTGTTGATGGTGAACCCGTTCCGTATTGTTTAGCACGAATTCCAGCTCAAGGCGAAACCCGAGGTAACCTTGCTGCGGGTGGCCGTGGGGAAGCGCGTCCATTAAGTGAAAGTGACTGGGCCATTGCGCGTGCTGTCGCGCCAACATTAAAAGAAAAAGGCTTAATTTTTGTTGGTCTTGATATCATCGGTGACCGTTTAACTGAAATTAACGTGACCAGCCCAACGTGTGCACGGGAAATTGAAGCCGCATTTGATATCTCCATTACCGGTATGTTAATGGATGCCATTGAACGCCGTCTCAATAAATAATTTATAGCAGTGGTTTATCTTTACTGATGATTTTTATTTTTTTCACACAATATATTGTTTTAACAAGATATATTGTTTTCAAACGGTAAAAGTCATCAGTTTTATTTACCACCTTATAGTTTTGCCTTTTATTGTGTTCTATCAATTGTTTTTAAATTTGCTGGAGTCTAAGTTTGAATCTGCAAAACCATTTTCTTATCGCCATGCCATCCTTAACAGACCCTTATTTTGAACAGTCGGTCGTTTATGTGTGTGAGCACAATGAAAAAGGGGCGATGGGGATCGTGATTAACAAACCTATTGATGACTTTTCTGTCGATACGATGCTCAAAAAACTCGAAATTACGATTTCAGATAAAATTGATAACCGTAATTTAAAAAAGCCCGTCATTGCGGGAGGCCCTGTTGCAGAAGAACATGGGTTTATCTTACACACACCAATTAAAGGCTTTTTATCTAGCCTGCATTTAAATGATGACGTTATGGTGACGACGTCAAAAGATATCTTAGAGACTTTAGGAAGTGAGCACTCGCCTACCAACTCATTAGTGGCGCTAGGTTATGCAAGCTGGGAACCAGGCCAACTTGAGCGTGAAATTATGGAAAATAGCTGGCTAACCGTTGAAGCTTCTCCTCAGCTTATTTTTGACACACCCATTCATGAACGCTGGAGTGCCGCGGCTAAATTAATTGGTGTTGATATTCATACAATTTCAATGCAAGCGGGGCATGCTTAATGTCTGGAAGAACTTTGTTAGCCTTTGATTTTGGAACCAAAAGCATCGGTGTTGCAGTTGGACAAGAAATTACAGGTACTGCACGGCCATTAACCTCATTGAAAGCCAGTGACGGCCGCCCTGATTGGCAACAAATCGAAAAGTTACTTAAAGAATGGCAACCACAGTTGGTTATTGTCGGCCTTCCCCTTAATATGGATGGTACGGAGCAACTGGTTACAAGCCAAGCCCGTAATTTTGCAAATCGAATTCATGGCCGTTTTGGTGTTAAAGTCGAACTACATGATGAACGTCTTTCCACGGTTGAAGCAAAAGCAGGCCTTTTTGAACAAGGCGGTTATCGAGCACTAAGCAAAGGCAAAGTTGATTCAGCCTCTGCCGTGGTGATCCTTGAAAGCTGGTTTGAACAACAGATATAATTATTGCGTATTTTGCGTGGTTATTTTTAGCTTAACCTCACGCCATGGTGCCGTTCTGATGTAATTTGCTTTACACTATGGTCTACAGTCGCTATTCATGTCTGACATGAATAAAATAGTATTGAATAAACCATATTGAATAACATAATGACCATTCAAAATAATATCTCTGATGTCACCGCGCGTATTGAGCATGCTGCCGCAGAGTGCCAGCGCTCACCACAGGACATTACGCTACTCGCGGTAAGTAAAACAAAACCTTGTGAAGCTATTTCAGAAGCCATTGAGGCAGGTCAGCGCCAATTTGGTGAGAATTATGTTCAAGAAGGTGTTGAGAAAATTCAATATTTTTCACATAGAAATGACCTTATTTGGCATTTTATTGGCCCATTACAGTCAAATAAAAGCCGCCTTGTCGCTGAACATTTTGACTGGTTTCATACCTTAGACAGAGCGAAAATTGCTCAGCGCTTAAATGACCAACGTCCTAGTGAAAAAGCCCCTCTCAATGTGCTAATTCAAATTAATATCAGCGATGAAAACAGTAAATCGGGTATAACACTAGCAGAAGTCGCAGAACTTGCTGCACAGGTCGCTACTATGCCAAACCTAGTGTTACGCGGCCTGATGACGATCCCGGCACCTGAAACGGATTATGAACGCCAATGTGCTGCGTTTCATCAAATGAATGAGGCATTTGAGCAATTAAAAACCACTTATCCCACGGTTGACACTCTTTCAATGGGGATGACTGATGATATGCGTGCAGCAATCCATTGCGGTTCAACACTTGTTCGCATAGGAACCGCTATTTTTGGCGCGCGCCAATATCACCAATAAATAGGAGAACAGAATGCAACATCGTAAAATTGCCTTCATCGGCGCCGGAAATATGGCTCACGCCATCATTGCTGGGCTGGTTAACCATGGTTACCCTGCATCGATGATCACGGTGTGTTCTCCGACACCTGTGCGTCGAGATAAACTGGCTGAACAATATGGCATTATCAGCAGTCATGATAACTTAGCCGCTGTCAAAGCTGCGGATGTGATTGTCCTTGCCGTTAAGCCGCAAATGATGAAAGAAGTCTGTGAACCACTACAAAATGCGGCTGATTTTGAGCAAAAATTAGTCCTAACCATTGCGGCTGGGATCCCAGCAGAACGTTATAACGACTATTTCGCTCATTCGCTGAATTTAGTGCGCATCATGCCAAACACGCCATCATTGGTAGGGAAAGGCGTTAGTGGGCTATTTGCTCAAGGGAAAGTTTCAGAGCAAGACAAACAATTTGCACAAGAACTGATGCAAAGTGTCGGCTCAACGATTTGGTGCCAACAAGAACAAGAAATCAATAACATTATTGCTATTACTGGTAGCTCTCCTGCCTATTTCTTTCTATTTATGGAATCAATGCAGCAAAAAGCAGAGCAACTCGGTTATGATAAACAACAAGCTAGAGAGCTCGTTCTTCATGCGATTGAGGGGGCTGTAGAACTTGCTAAGTCACAAAATGACACGGCTTTTTCGACTCTACGTGAACAAGTCACCTCTAAAGGCGGTACCACCGCGATGGCTTTAGAGCAATTTTATAATGGAAATCTTCCGCAGATTGTTGCCGATGCAATGCAAAGCGCAATAAATAGAGCGGAAGAAATGGAAAAACTTTTTTAAATTAATCGCGGAACTCACCATGCAGACCTTAGTATTCGTCGTTACTACCCTGATTCAACTGTATATTTTTGTATTACTACTGCGCGTATGGATGCAGTGGGTGCGTGCAGATTTTTACAATCCCTTTTCGAAATTTGTTGTCAAAGCAACACAGCCTATCGTCGCACCATTGCGCCGAGTCATTCCTTCTTTTGGCGCGATAGATACCGCTTCAGTGGTTGTGGCATTTATTTTATCCATTGCAGCTATTATTTTTGGTATGTGGGCGACTAACTTGCTCCCTATTTTAGGCATAAGTATTTTACCTATGGGGCTGATTTTATTATTAACCTATACCGGTAAATTGATTTTTTGGATGATTTTAATCCGTGCAATTTTAAGCTGGGTCAGCCAAGGCCGTAATCCTGTAGACTATTTATTATACCAATTAACAGAACCTTTAATGGCGCCAATTCGTCGTATTATCCCTGCTATGGGCGGGTTAGATTTCTCCGCAATGATTGTCATGTTTATTTTAATCGCGCTGAATTATCTGCGTGTTGATATCTCACTGATGATTGACCCATCATTGACTGCAATGATGTATTCCATTGGTATTATGTAAAAACGAGTTTTAAATAATGCAAAAAGTTGTTTTAGCCACCGGTAACCCCGGGAAAGTGAATGAGTTAGCTGACCTACTACGTGATTTTGGGATGGATATCGTCGCACAAACCTCATTAGGTGTTGAATCTGCAGAAGAAACAGGCTTAACCTTTATTGAAAATGCGATCTTAAAAGCACGCCATGCAGCAGCACAAACCGGGTTACCCGCAATTGCTGATGATTCAGGAATTTCTGTTGATGCACTCGGTGGCGCACCTGGCATTTACTCTGCACGTTATGCAGGGGAAGATGCGACCGATGAGCAAAACCTGATAAAATTACTTGAAGCAATGAAAAATGTGCCTGACGACCAACGTCAGGCTCAATTCAACTGCGTTCTGGTCTATTTACGCCATGCAGAAGACCCAACGCCGTTGGTTTTTCATGGTCGCTGGCACGGTGTCATAACTCATGAACGCAAAGGCCAAGGTGGCTTCGGTTATGACCCTATATTTTATGTTCCTGAATTAGGTTGCACCTCAGCAGAGTTAACAAAAGCAGAAAAACAAGCCGTTTCACATCGTGGAAGAGCCCTCACAATGATGTTGGATGCGCTGAAGAATGCTTAAATTACCCCCGCTGAGCCTGTATATCCATATCCCCTGGTGTGTGCAAAAATGCCCTTATTGTGACTTCAACTCGCACACACTTAAGGGGGAAATTCCTCAGCAAGAATATGTGGCACACTTGTTGGCCGATTTAGACATTGATGCAAAATTAGTTGCAGGGCGTTCGGTAAAAACCATTTTTATTGGGGGTGGAACACCCAGTTTATTAAGTGCTGAGTCAATGCAAGCGTTAATGGATGGCGTACGTCAGAGAGTTGATTTAGACCCTCTCGCAGAAGTCACCATGGAAGCAAACCCCGGCACTGTTGAGGCTGGCCGTTTTGCAGGTTACCAAGCGGCAGGAATCAACCGTATTTCTATTGGTGTACAAAGTTTCGGTAATGACAAATTAATCACTTTAGGGCGTATTCATGGCGCTGATGAAGCGAAACGCGCCGCTCAGTTGGCCACTAATCTTAATTTAAGAAGCTTTAACCTCGATTTAATGCATGGGTTACCTGCGCAAACTCAAGTTGAAGGTTTATCTGACCTGCGCCAAGCCATTGAACTTGCACCTCCGCACCTGTCTTGGTACCAATTAACCATTGAACCCAACACTCAATTTGGCTCACGTCCTCCGGTATTACCCGATGACGATACACTGTGGGATATTTACACCGAAGGCCATAAATTATTGAGTGCGGCAGGTTATCAGCAATATGAAACATCCGCCTATGCTAAACCCGGTTACCAATGCCAACACAATCTCAATTACTGGCGCTTTGGTGACTATTTAGGCATCGGTTGTGGTGCTCATGGAAAAATTTCTTTTGAAGATGGTCAAATTTTACGAACCGTAAAAACAAAACACCCTCGAGGTTATATGGAGGGGCGTTATATGCACCAATCCTATGATGTTGATGCCTCCGATAGGCCATTTGAATATTTCATGAACCGCTTTCGCCTGCTTGAAGCTATGCCTCGCGCTGAATTTACCCAATATACAGGGTTACCAGAATCAACAGTTAGAGCGGCTATTGATGAAGCCTTAGCGAAAAGCTATATCACAGAAACTGTGGATGAATGGCAGATCACTGAGCATGGAAAATTGTTTCTCAATTCCCTATTAGAGTTATTTTTAGGTGAAGAGTAGCGGTTATTCGATTTATTTATAATATCATTTCACTTATAAATTAGATGAAAGCCCACTTTATTTGACGTGGGCTTTTGTTTAGAGATAAAAATGAAATAGACAAGAATAACAATTGAGGTAATACATATTGCCACCATCAATAAGACAGTGGCAGATATCAGTTACAGGGCATTAACTACCGCATTAACTTGTTCAGTTAAGCTAACTAAACCACCACCTGACAAATACCATAAGTCAGATTGCAGGTAAGTAATTTTGCCGTCTTTATAAGCTTTGGTTTCTTGAATATTGCTGTCTTCAAATACCGTTTTATCCAGTTTACCTGCACCAATCGCTTCGCTACGGTCAACAATCAGGATCACGTCTGGATTCGCTTGAGCAATAGTTTTGGTATCCACTACACGACGTTTTGCTTTATCTGCACTTTCATCAACAGGTAGGTCAGCGCGTTGCGCTTTCACAACGTTGTAAACAACAGCTTGGCTGTTTGGAATTAATTTGCCGTCATTATGCATCAGCACTAACACTTTTTTATTAGAATCAGCCGCTTTCTTCTGGGCGTCTGCGATGACTTTATCTAATTGAACCAACTGCTCATCAACCGCTTTTTGGTTACCATAGAGCTCACCAATCACACCAATGTTGGCTTTTACAGAATCAATATAGTGCTTGCTATCAGAGCCTAAATTGATGGTGGGTGCAATTTTTGATAACTCATCATAAGACTTACCTTGACGACCCGTGATCACAATCAGGTCAGGTTTTAATTGCGCGATTTTGGCTAAATCAGGTTGTTTCATTCCACCTGCATTTTCCATTGATGCAGGGATGCTGCCTTTTATATAAGCGGGAGCATTGCCAGTTGGTAGCGCAACAACCTTGTCACCTAAGCCGAGTTTTTGCATTGAGTCATAAACACCGAAATCAAACAGAACCACTTTTTGTGGTTTTTTCACGACTTCAGTTTCACCTGATAGGTGTTTGATCGTCACTTTTTCAACACCTTGTGCTATCACCGCATTTGGCGTGAAAGTGGTAGATTCAGCGCTGAGAGCGAAAGGCGCAGAGAATGACAACACAGAAACAAGCAGAGCAGGAATGAACTTTTTCATTTAAATGATCCCAATTTAGTCATTAAGCCAAACCCGCATTGTAAAGTGAGCAGCTTAGATGTCAATCAAATAAGAATCAATTTCATTTTCATTCCCATTAATGGAATTAATGTCACACAAATTGATGATAGAGATAATACAGATAAAATAAAAAAACAGTAATGTACAAAAAATACATTACTGCTCATAAGGTTATTGTGATTTTAGTGCTATCAGCTACTTTTGATTGAATTAAGTAATGAGACGCGTTGTTGCTCTATTGAGGTTACTTTAGAACAAACTTGTTGGCCAAATTGCTGGAAGCTTTTCTCTTGTTTTTTCCATTCAGATTCGAGCTCTTGTTGTAACCCGCCTAAGTTCCCTAACATACCTTGTAGCGCTTTATTAGCATCACCACCCGATAATAATTGCTTGCGCCCCATTTCGTTGATGCTGTCTTGTAAAATGCCACCCAAGCTTTCATTAACTAACTCGCGTCCTTTCGCTTCAACGGTTTTCATGGCTTCATGGTGAAATACATAACCATTAGGGCGAGTCTCAATAATTTGATTGATTTGCCCATTAAGCTCTTTTTCTAGTTTTGTTAACCGGTTACGGATATTGCTATCGCTACCAACCACTTTAACAACAACTTTGTCTATCGTTTCCCTTGAAGTTGATAATTTTTTTTCTGATTCTTGTTTTATCCAAGGTAAATCCTGACGGATAGAGGCTTGGTAACGAATAGCTTGCTGCTTTTGGGCCACTGTTGCAGCAACATTTTTACCGTTAAGCGTGATATCACCATTTGGCGTAATTTTTAAATCGCCACTTGCACCAATAACTTGCACACTTTCAGGTGTCATAACGATGTCATCCTTTGGTGTTACAGAACAGTTATAATCTGCAGCTTGGCTCGTCGCACAAGCAAGGAGTGAAAATGCAATTAATGTACGGCGTAACATAAAATCTCCTAGTAGAGCATTAATTAAAAAACAGAACGCCCAATTCGTTTCGATAATAACTCTAAAGCCGCACAGCCGACTAAAGAGTTCCCCGCCGAGTCTAGCTCAGGTGACCAAACCGCTACGGTAAATTGGTTTGGAACCACACAAACAATACCGCCACCAACACCAGACTTGCCGGGCATTCCTATCCGAAATGCAAACTCACCAGAACCGTCATACATACCACAAGTCATCATTAATGCGTTGATTTGCCTTGATTGTAGTGGCGTGATGATGGGGTCAATGGAGCAAGATGACATCCCTTGCGATGTTAAATAGGAAAAACACCTCGCTAATTCAACACAGTTCATACTTAGAGAGCAATAATGAAAATAAGTTTCGAGAACCGTTAAAACATCATTTTCAAAATTTCCAAAAGATTTCATAAGATAAGCAATGGCTGCATTACGACTGGCGTGTTCCAATTCTGAACGAGCGACAACCGTGTCATAACTGATATCCGGTTCACAGGACAACTTTCGGACAAACTCTAGCATGCGCTGTTTAGGTGCGCTTAGGCGTGATTGCAACATATCAGCAATAACAATGGCTCCCGCATTGATAAACGGGTTTCGAGGTATCCCCTTTTCCATTTCAATTTGAATTAACGAATTAAAGGGTAGCCCTGAGGGTTCTTTACCTACGCGGCTCCAAATTTCCTCTTCCTCATAACGTGTCATTGCAAGCGTGAGGCTTAATACTTTTGAAATAGATTGAATTGAAAAACGTTGATATGCGTCCCCTGCGGTGAAAATATCACCGTCAATCGTGGATACCGCAATGCCTAAATGGTGGGAAGGTACGCAACCTAAAGCAGGAATATAATTTGCAACACAACCTTGCCCAATCAGTGGGCGAACTTGGTCTAGGATATCGTTGAGTAGCTGGTTAGAAAGCATGGCGCTCAAAACGTTGACTCCAGATAGTATTTGCAACAGAAAATAAAGGCACCCAATTTTTGGATGCCTCTTCAAGCGACTGAAAGCTCAGTTTATTTATTGAGATTGACTCAATAAAATTATTCTTCCCACCAAACATCAAACAGCTCAGAAACGACGACGTCATTCATGCCTTTTGATTTTAGCCAATTTTCAACAATTTGACGGTGCTCTTCGGTACATTTGCCAATTTTTTGTAAGCAAACGATCCCTTCCCAGTTCATATAGCCACTTGCTTCAAACGCCAAACCATTCGGTTCAATCGCTTCTGCAATCAGTTGGTCAACGGTGCTGTCAACTTCCTCAATCGGCGTACCTTCTTTAAAGCTCCACTTAACAGTAAAGCCTAACTCTTGGAACTCATCCAAGCGTAATTTTTTACGTAAACGACGACTACGTGGTTGTTTAGCCATTATTTGATCCTCTCAAACATTAAATCCCATACACCGTGCCCTAACCGCTGGCCGCGCTTTTCAAATTTTGTTTCTGGTCTTGTTTCTGGACGAGGAACGTAATCACCTGATGGTGATAAGTTTTTATACCCTTCGACACTCGTCATCACTTCAAGCATGTGCTCTGCATAAGGCTGCCAATCTGTTGCCATATGGAAAACACCGCCGATAGCTAGTTTGCTACGAATTTTTTCTGCAAACGGAACTTGCACAATACGGCGCTTATTATGTTTCGCTTTATGCCATGGGTCAGGGAAAAATAACTGAACCATCGCAAGGCTGCCGTTTGGGATCATGCAGTCTAAAACTTCTATTGCATCATGGCACATCACACGTAAATTGGTGACGTTTTCTTCTTTTGCTGATGCTAAACATGCGCCAACACCGGGAGCATGAACTTCAATACCTAAAAAGTTTTTATCTGCATTCTGAGATGCCATGGTCACCAATGAGGCGCCCATCCCAAACCCAATTTCCAAGGTAACTGGATTTGAGTTATTGAATACTTTGGCAAAATCAAAAGGTTCATTGATAAAATCGATGCCTTTTTCTGCCCATTCTTTTTCTAATGCGTCTTCCTGACGTTTTGTCAGACGCCCTTGACGGCGGACAAAACTACGGACTCGGCGCATAACCCGCCCATCTTCATTATATTCGGGGGAGATAACATTATTGATCATAATAAAGGTTCTAAAATGAGTGCCCAATTAAGTTAATGTGCCAACAATCAAGTTTATAAGGTGATTGGTTACCAAACCTATCAATTTACAGCCCTAAATGCCCAAGTTGTAGTGATTAACTTTACCCTTGAGGCATGATGGATATCGGAGTTTAGCAAAACTTCCACAAGGATGCAGTTGATAATTCGCTAACTTTACACTAAACAACACAATAGCGGTTTACAGCCCCCTTCGTCTATGTTGCAATTCCTACCATGACTGGAAATATCAATAAAAAATAAAATTATTAATGGAAGCTCAACAATTTTCATCTGCAGTACTTAACTGGTATCACAAATACGGTCGTAAGACGTTGCCATGGCAACAAGAAAAATCGTCCTACCATGTTTGGTTATCAGAAGTTATGCTGCAACAAACCCAAGTGAGTACTGTAATCCCTTATTTTGAGAAGTTTATCTCTCGCTTTGAGGATGTGACAGCCCTTGCCAACGCTCCTCTTGATGAAGTTTTGCACTTATGGACAGGGCTCGGCTATTACGCCCGGGCTAGAAATCTCCATAAAGCCGCTCAAGTGATCGCGACTCAATATGGGGGCTCATTTCCCACTACATTTGATGAGGTTTTAGCGCTGCCTGGGGTTGGCCGGTCCACTGCTGGGGCAATTTTATCATTATCGCAAAAACAGCATTACCCTATCCTCGATGGTAATGTTAAACGCGTATTAGCTCGAGCTTATGCGGTTGATGGCTGGCCGGGTAAAAAAGAAGTCGAAAACCGTTTGTGGGAAATCAGCACGGATGTCACCCCACAAGTGGGAGTTGAATTTTTTAACCAAGCGATGATGGATTTAGGCGCAATGATCTGCACTCGCAGTAAACCAAAATGCGAACTATGCCCGCTTAATTTTGGCTGTATGGCCTATGCTAATCATTCATGGCAAAACTACCCAGGTAAAAAACCAAAACAGAAAATCCCTGAAAAGAGTGCTTGGTTTCTAATTATTCAGCACGACGATGATGTGTGGTTAGAACAACGCCCACCATCCGGTATTTGGGGGGGATTATTTGCCTTTCCACAGTTTGATTCTTTAGAGCAACTCAATGATTGGCTGAACGAATCTGGCTTTGAGTATACTCAATTAGAGCAATTAATTTCTTTCCGTCACACATTTAGCCATTTTCATTTAGATATTATCCCTGTAAAAGTTAAGATTCAGGCATTTAATTCTGCCATGGATGAAGGCAAAGGACTCTGGTATAACTTACACTTAGGCGCAACTATCGGCCTTGCTGCCCCAGTTGAAAGTTTACTAAAACAGCTCGCCTTACTACCTGATATTTGAGGAAAAATTAATGAGTAGAACCATTTTTTGTACATTTTTACAACGTGATGCAGATGGGCAAGATTTTCAGCTTTACCCAGGTGAGTTAGGAAAACGTATTTTTAACGAGATTTCAAAAGAGGCGTGGAGTCAGTGGATGACAAAGCAAACCATGCTCATTAATGAAAAGAAACTTAATACGATGAACCCTGATGACCGTAAAATGTTAGAACAAGAAATGATTAAGTTCTTGTTTGAAGGCCACGATATCCATATTGATGGCTATACTCCTGAAAAATAATCTGTTTGTCTACCTACTTAGTAGGTAGACTTTTGCCCCAAGACTGTGAATCGTATGAAAAAACTATTTGCGCTGAGTTTGTTGATCCCTCTAATTATTTCTTGTTCTAGCAAGCAAAAATCTGACTTTAACCCTGATTATGTCAAAGATACCAATGGGTTCGATATATTAATGGGTCAATTTGCCCACAATATTGAAAATATTTGGGGCATTAAAGAAGTATTAATTGCGGGTCCAAAAGACTACGTAAAATATACCGATGAATACCGAACTCGTAGCCATATTAATTTTGATGCAGGGACCATTACGGTTGAGACTATTTCAGCGGTAGAGCCTTCACAGCACTTAAAGAAAGCCATTGTCACCACCTTATTAATGGGGGACGACCCCAATTCCATTGACCTCTATTCTGATATCAATGATATTCCTCACAGCAAAGAACCCTTTTTATTTGGCCAAGTGCTCGATAACACAGGAGAAGCGATTCGTTGGGAATGGAGAGCCACAAAGTTTGCTGATTATCTGATTGAAAATAAAATGCAGCGCAGACAGTCTGGTATGAATATTGTTTGGTCCGTGACTATGCAATTAGTACCAAACCATTTAGATAAACGGGCTCATAAATACTTACCTTATATTAAGAAATCTGCGGCCAAATATGGTGTTGATGAGTCATTAATCCTCGCGATCATGCAAATTGAGTCGAGTTTCAACCCTTATGCAGTTAGCCGCTCTGATGCGCTTGGTTTAATGCAAATTATGCCAAATACCGCCGGCAAAGATGTTTTCCGCTCACAAGGGAAATCTGGTGTTCCTAGCCGTAGCTATTTGTTTGACCCAGAAAAAAATATTGATACGGGTACGGCTTACTTAGCTATATTGCAAAACAGCTACTTAGGCGATATTCGTAATCAAACCTCACGCCGTTATGCTGTTATTACCGCATATAATGGCGGCGCAGGCAGCGTTCTGCGGGTGTTCCACAGCGATAAAAAGCAAGCCGCGCAGCGTATTAATAATTTAGAACCGGGTGAAGTGTATGAAACCTTGTCCACTAAGCACCCTGCAGCTGAGTCACGTAATTACCTGATTAAAGTGAACAAAGCACAGAAAAATTATCTACGTTAAAATTTTCCAATAGTGAATGCCAGCCAAAATCTGATTTAAGGCTGGCATTAGTCATTAACCTTAATAATTTTATGTGTTTTCGATTAAAAACTAGCTAACATGTTGAAAAAAAGCGCATACAGTCAAAAGTTTATTGAAAGCGCCTTGACTCAACCAATGAAATCAGGTTTAATACGCTCCGTTGCCCGGATAGCTCAGTCGGTAGAGCAGGGGATTGAAAATCCCCGTGTCCTTGGTTCGATTCCGAGTCCGGGCACCACTTCTTTAAAGAACCCGCCCAAAAGGCGGGTTTTTGCTTTATATCTACTTGAAGTCAGCACTCGCCCAATATTTCAACTCAACTAAATTCAACTCGAACCTACCCGTATCAACCTTACTGTGCGGGTAAAACATGCCGTTTTTTATAAGCAGCCTTGAGGTTTTCCATAGCATAATCCAGTACATCCCGTGGAGACGCAACATTTAGTCTCATATGTTGTTCCCCCCCGGGACCGTATTGCTTTCCTGGGGAGAGCCCCAATCCCGCATCTCTGGTAAAAAAGGTCGCTAGTTGTTCATCATCCATACCTAATTTTTCAGCGTTCAAAAATAATAAATAAGAAGCTCCTCCATGTACAACAGAGAGGTCTGGGCAATGTTTTTCTATTGTTGCTTTTACAAATGCTATATTATCTGCCAGATACCCCAGTAATTTCTGATACCATTCTTCACAATGAATGAATGATGAAAAAATAACTGCCTGTTGAAGATAATTTGTCTCAGCAAGATGACATTGATCAAGAAAACCAAATACCTTTTCACGTAATTGTGGGTTCTTAATAATCATGAACCCACCCTGCACCCCCGGTACATTGAATGTTTTTCCGGGAGAGTGCAAGACTATCGACTGGCTAACCATGTCATCATCTAAGTTAAAAAAAGGTATATGTGATGTTTTAGAAAATATTAAATCACTATGTACTTCATCCGATATTACGATAACGTTTTCTTCATGGCAGTAACGCTTTATTTTTGAAAGTGTCTCTTTGCTCCATAAGACTCCACCAGGATTATGAGGAGAGACGAATAAAAATAATCTAGATTTTTTTAATTTGTCTCTAAAATCAATCCAGTTAATCTCATAAGAACCCTGACTTTCAATCAACTGGGACTGTATAAGAGTACGCTCACACCCTGGCACTAATTCTCGATATGGGTCGTATATCGGTGTCAAGGTCAGAATATTATCCCCCGGTTGAGATAGAGCAAGCAAAGATAAAACAACTGATTTTATTACTCCCGGAATAAAATGTATCCACTCCTCTTTAATCTGGCAATCATACCGCTTTTTATACCAGTAAATTATAGCCTCTTTCCAACCAGGGTAGTCCATATTATATCCCTGAATTGACTGTGAAAGAACGGATTTCATCTCTGACAAAATAGCATCGGGAGTACTAAAATCCATATCCGCAATCCATAAAGGTATAACGGTATCTGTCCCAAACATTTGTTTCATTTGCCCAGTTTTGCGGGATATAGGATCTCTGGAAATAGCTTGATCAAATAAAGACATATTTTGTACACCATTGTCTCGATATTAAATTAAATTTTCTGTAGCTCAGGATGCAGCCAGATATTCGGGGTCGTCATCTTTATCGTAAGGAGCAATACCAATACCTGTAGCGGCCCATAACAGAGCAAAAAATACACCGCTGTAACACAGAATTGCCCAAGGAAGATAATCGAGAGTTGCAACACCCAGCATCGTGGCACAATACACCCCAGAAGCTGACCATGGAATTATAGGCTCAACTACCGTACCTGCATCCTCTGTGGTTCTGGAAAGATTTTTAGTAGCCAGCCCTCTCCTTTTATATTCATCTTTAAATGCATCCCCGCATAGTAACAATGGTAATGTGCCATTTGCAGTACAAGCGCATATAGTAAAAGCACTCAGAATCGTTGTAAGTATTAGTCTGAAGGTAGATTTCACCCCTTCAGTCATTCTATGAATAACCGTATGTAAAGAGCCTGTTGCACTCATAGCACCAGCAAAACTGAACGCACTAAATACGGTAACGAAACTGCTAAACATGGAGATTGCCCCACCTCGCTCTAGTAAGCGTGGCATATCTGAAGATAATGCCGAAATATTCACGCCATCAGCCATACTTAACCTAAAGCCACTTACTACAGACTCTCCTACAGAAGCAGGAGTAAATGACTGGAAAACAAGTGCTAAAATGACTGAAACTAACGTTGATAAAAAAAGCATTGGAATGGGCGGTTTCTTGCTCAAAGAGCCGTATAGTACAATGATAGGTGGCAAAATAAGCAAAACATTAAAATTATATACTTTAGCAATAGACGTCATCAGTATGGCAATACTGTCCGGTGTTGTCGCTGAGGCATCAATACTTAAACCCATATAAGTATATACGACACAGCACAAAATAAATCCGGGACCAGTTGTCCAAAGCAGATGGCCTATATGTGAATATAAATTCACACCTGCTGCTAAAGCTGCCATATTTGTCGAATCGGAAACAGGAGAAAGCTTATCTCCAAACCAGCAACCAGAAACAATGGCTCCAGCGGCAATAGCTAAGGGAATATTCAATCCGATAGCAACTCCTATCATTGCAATTCCTATTGTTCCTATTGATCCCCATGACGTTCCCGTACAAACAGAAATAAGAGCTCCAAGAAAGAATGCCGAAATATAAAAATACTGCGGGTTTATAATCTTAAGGCCATAATATATCATCATAGGAATAGTGCCAGATACCATCCATGCACCAATAAGAAAACCAATACTAGCTACAATTAAGATAACGGGTAAGGCCTCTGATATTTTCAAACAAATAGATTTCAAAATATCATCCCAAGTATAACCATGGGCAATAGCAACAAAAGAAGCTGTCGCTGTTCCTAAAAGGATCATGGGTTCAGCGCGTATATTAAATACAAAATATCCAATACTAATTGCAGCTAACATAATAAGCATAGGGAACAGTGACCAGAAGAAAGAAGGTCGCTGCTTACCTGGATGTGGAATGTTTTTCATTTTATATATCCCTGATTTTTATATTATGGAACAGGCTTATATTTCATTATTATTTACACTTACTTATTTATATGTTTAATACCTTTCCCTGGTGAGGAAACATGTAGACTATGTTCATGACTCAACCTTCGGTACTCTTTAGGAGGTATACCAACATGGTTTTTGAAAATACTGTAGAATCGGCTGCTAGATGTAAAACCAGCCAGCATGGCGATATCCATAATCGGTTTATCAGTATCGCTTAGCAGTGCTCGGACATGGTTAATACGTAGTGACATGATGTATTGCTTTATCGACATCTGCATAGACTTCTTAAAAATACCCATGGCGTAGTGAGTATTTAATTTCACATGTTCAGCGATATCATTAACAGTAAGGTGTTGATCACTATTTACGGCAATAAATTCAAGCATCTGACTGACATAAAACTGCGCGTGACGAGAGGTAGAATTCTGGGTTGAAGAAGATGTTTTATGTGCAGATACAGGGGACCATCCCAACATACTAAAGCGCTTAAGCATCAGAGCAACTTCATCAATTGCCAATTGTCGAATATGTGGATTAGGACTGTTGAGTTCATTCTGCCAGCGCTGAACCTCAATAATGCTCAACGGCTGTACGCTCAAAGATTGTATCACCCTCCCGTGCGTAACATGATTTATTAACTCCCGTTCCAAAGGCCACGATAAAAACAAATGCATAGGTAGGTTTATAATAGCCATTTGCTGGCAGTACCCCGGATCTATTAACTGATGGGGAGTGCATGCCCAGAATAATGTCACATGCCCCTGCTGGAACTGCACGGTCTCATTATTTATCAGGTAATTAACATTACCATCGAATGGAATATTTATTTCTACCTGTCCATGCCAGTGACTGTAAGACATTGCTAGAGGCGCCCGGAGTTCTATGTCCATTCTTTGCGACTCTGAATATAGAGCCAGTGGGCTTTTGGTCTGCTTATCATAACTACGGCACATATATGGATCATTCGGTAACCGTGGATAGTTTTTATCTGCCATAGCACTTACTCCGAGCCAACTGATTGAAAAGGTATCTACTGCATTTGTATCTTAGCGTAGATACTTCCCAAATTTACCTACATTTCATTGGATTTAATCCCATAAAGTCAGATTACGATGTGGCAGATCATCAATCTGACTTTATGGGAATAATCTTTTGTAAGTTTACATTCCATGTTAAGCAGTAACTTTTGTTAAGCTTCATCCTATACCTCTCAGTTGAAAGCCTAAATTGGTGGCCTATAAAACTGTATTGCGCCAGATTATCCAATCGTTCAGCTATTTGAGAGAGCTTTTCTGGCATCAGTTGTTGGGGACAGAGCATCAATGAAAGCTAGTAGAGAAAATGCTAGCGCCAGTAATGCGCCAAATACTACAAAATAAGGCCTGTGGTGCAGCCACGATATTATATGTAGCGCCCTAAAAAATTAGAAAAAATGGGAACAAAGCTGCTTAATTACTGAACTTATCAAAAGTTCAACTGGTCATCAGAACTTGATAGAAGGAGCTAGTTAATGATTGGCTCTTCCTCTGTTGAGGTTGGTAATACATAATTGATTCATTTTCAAGCACCACACAGTGCTTTTATGGTGTATCTATTTTAATAAGAGAGAACTCCTTATGAGCGTACCCCAAACAAAAGCTGAACTACTTTTAGCTATTAATAAAAATTTCAGTAAATTAATTAGTTACCTTAATGCAATCCCGCCAGAAGTTATCTCAGATCACTCAATGGATGGGCATGCCAAAGAAACGGAAATGAGTGTTCGTGATCTTGTTTCGTATTTGCTCGGATGGAATTCTCTTGTTGTAAAATGGATCACCTCTGATGCCAAAGGTCTGCCAGTCGATTTTCCAGACACTGGTTTTAAATGGAACCAGCTAGGTCTTCTTGCCCAAAAATTTTATTCAGATTACAGTGAGTTAAATTATAACTCGTTAGTAGCTGAACTTCAGACTGTAAACAATGAAATTGTGAAGCTTATTGATGAGCGAACTGATGATGTTTTATATGGTAAACCATGGTACTCAAAATGGACAATGGGCCGGATGATCTCATTTAATACTTCTTCGCCTTATGCTAACGCTAATGGGAGATTAAGAATGTGGGCAAAAAATAATAATATCAATTTAAAATAAGCGTCAGCATCAAATTATATGGACGAAAATTCGCTCTATCCCCATGTCTTTTTCAGATGAAAAACCAAAAACTAGGAAAAATTAAAGTTCGTATGCTATTTACTCATGAAAAAGGTGTACCTTTACTTATTGAGTATCTAAAAAGTCATAAGGACTTAATTGAGAATCTCACTATCAGAGATATCAAGAAAGAGCGCGTCGAGGTAAATTTAAAGCTATTAGTACGCCAAAAAATCACTTTACCTGAATTTTACTGTTCTTTAAAACAGTTAGAATATGTGCATTCTGTTTCTCTAGATCATTAATTTTCTCACTTTTAAGGTGTTATATTTCCGCTAAATAAAAGGCGAATTACTTAAATAACCTGCTTATATTCGCAGGTTATTTACTTATAAATTACCTTTCCCCACTATAAATTCCGTAAATCCTCTGGAATATTTTTTTTCAAAATACGCCAAAAATCCTCTGCAGTTTTATTTAGTCGTGTATCCATGCGGTAAATATACGCTTGGATAGGTATCGTTAATTCAGGTGTATCCAAACAAACGAGTTTTTTTTCTTTCAATTCATTCACTACAGAATAAATGGGTAACCATGCTATACCATGGCCATCCAAAGCCATATTTTTTAGTAACTCACTCATTGATGACATAAAAAGTGTTTTTGAATTGATCGCACCAAACTCACTTAACCGACGATTAACTAATCTTCCCATATATGAAGCACTGGTATAATTCAGCAGCGGCACTTGGGGTTGATAGATGTCAAATAGCGGCTTACCCTGCTCATCCGCTGCACAAATTGGGTATAATTCAGATTCAAATACATTCAATGAGGAAAATGGTGATTGCATTAAATCTTCATCATAAAATGAGATAATAAAATCACTTTTCCCTTCTCTCAATGTGTTCACAACTTGTACGACATCAATAGCCTCAACATGGTAAACAAATTCTCCACCGTAACCAGACAGCCCGTGAACTAATTTTGGGAGCAATGTTAACGACAACGAATGAGCAGCAGCAATTTTAATATTCGGTAGGCTCAATACATTATGGCCGGATAATTCATTTAAGTTACATTCCAGTTGTTGTAATAAACTACGCGCTTGAGAATGAAAAATTTTGCCCTCTTCAGACAACTGTAAAGGGGACGTCGTTCTATCAAATAATTCAACGCCAATAGCTTCCTCTAAAGCTTTAATACGACGGCTAAATGCGGGCTGAGAAATACTTCGCTGTTCTGCTGCATGAGAAAAATGTCGGCACGATTCTAGTGTTAAAAAATCATATAGCCATTTTGTTTCTATATTTTTCATCTTATTAAGCCTTAAATTGACTTGCTGTTAAAATATAAAAAATCAAAAGTATTTTTATTGATATTTTAAGTTAATGACTGGTTAAATAATCAAACTAAATTTGTAGTGGCGTTATTTGTATTATGCATAGCCCTACCATTTAAAACATTAACAAAAATCAAAAATTAATTTCATTTGATTTTTTTAATCCATAGAGCCCAGTCTATTCAGGCTTTCAGAGCCATTTATAAAAATGCTTTTATTTTGAATAAAAGCTCTTAATGCATATCTTGCATCAAACCATACTTACTTGCATTTCTCATTTTAGATAAACATTGATAAATATTAACCACAGGCTAGGCAGTTATAAATAAGTTAATAACCATTTTAACATTAAAGTATATGTTAAATAAATTAATAAAGATAAGTGCTTATTGTTTTTTATTTTATAAAAAGACTAATGAAATGCAGGGGTATTAAAATGAAAGGCTTAATTGGTGTATTAGGTGGTATGGGGCCTGCCGCTACTGTCGATTTATTTAATAAATTCGTAAATTATACCGTGGTAAATAGAGACCAAGAGCATATTCCTTTAATTATATCATCTATTCCTGATATACCAGACCGAACGGACGCACTATTAAACCATGGTGAATCTCCTCTACCTTTAATGACTGACTATTTGAGAAAGCTAGAAAATGCAGGTGCCGAATGCATTGTTATACCTTGTAATACCGCACATTTTTGGTTTAGTGAACTGAAAGAGGTTTGCCACGTCGATATGCTAAGTATCGTTGAAACGACAATGAAAGAGGTACTAGCAACTAAGAAAAAAAATATCGGATTACTTGCAACAAATGCCACCATGTATATGGGGTTATACCAAAAAAATATAGAGAGAAATTATTTAAATTGCATTACTCCTGATAAAAAAAGCCAAGAAAATGTAATGGAAAGCATTTATTTATTAAAGTCAGGAAATAAAAAGATGGCTGAGTCCATTATGAAAAAACAAGCTGAGATATTATTTTCTCGAGGAGCTGAAGTTATTGTTCTTGGCTGTACTGAAGTCCCCGTCATTCTTGCAAATGAAATAAATAATTATCCAGATAAATATATCGACTCAACCAGCTCATTAGTCAGAGCAAGTATTCACTGGTATGAAAACAGAGTCGGAAAACAAAATTTAATGATAAATAAAAATATTTAACTTATATCAATTATCAAAAATTAATTTTTCAATATTACTAATGACAATATATTGTCTATTGGAGACGATTATGGTTTGGCTAGAAATCATTGTTGTATTAGGTGCAATATTCTTTGGCATTCGCATGGGCGGAATAGGTATAGGACTCTGTGGTGGATTAGGATTAGCTGTATTAACCATCGGGTTTGGTTTACCCATTGGATCACCACCTGTTGATGTTATTTTAATTATTATGACGGTCGTGGTAGCAGCTTCTGCATTACAAGCTGCTGGTGGGATGGATTATCTAGTACGCCTAGCCAGTAAATTTATGCGTAAAAATCCTAAGTATTTGAATATAATAGCACCAATCACCACTTGGGTGATGACTATCATGGCTGGTACAGGTTTCATTGTGTTTTCTATGCTGCCTGTGATAGCGGAAATTGCGAAAGATTCGGGTATCCGGCCATCAAGAACATTAGCAGGCTCAGTGGTTGCCTCACAAATTGCTATTTCTGGCTCTCCAATCAGTGCAGCAATGGCGGCGATGTTGACAATTATGGAAGGTAACGGCATCACTTTTATCGTTGTCATGTCAGTATGTTTACCCGCCTCTTTTGTTGCTGCTATGGTTGCCGCCTTTATTGCATCGCGTCAAGGCTGCGAACTTGAAAACGATGAGGTCTATTTAGAACGTTTACAAAAAGGCTTAGTGCATAAGTACGAAGAAAAAAAAGGCGAGAGCACAACGAGAGAAAAATTCTCTGTTGTTCTATTCATTATTGCCACTATTGCTATCGTGATCCTCGCTGCATTCCCACAATTACGTCCCGGTTTTGATATCGGTAAGCCGATGGGAACACGAGATATCATCATCATTTGTATGCTAAGTGCAGCATGTTTGATGGTAGTTTTCTGTAAAACATCACCGGATTCCATTGTACTAGCACCAACATTCCGCTCAGGAATGAGTTCTCTTGCGGTGATCCTCGGAATCGTGACATTAGGCACTACTTTTGTTGATGCCCATATGGACCAAATTAAGGCCATCGCAGGAGATGTGTTATCTGCATATCCTATTTTATTGGCTTTAGTTCTGTTCTTAACTTGTGCCTTGTTATATTCACAAGGTGCCACAACACCGTTAATTATTCCATTAGCCATTGCCTTAGATGTCCCAACATGGGCAATATTGGCCTCTTTTGTCGCCGTCACCGGGGTATTTGTCTTACCCACTTACCCAACATCATTAGCAGCCATTGAATTCGACTCTACAGGGTCTACTCGGGTTGGAAAATATATTTTAAATCACCCTTTTATGCTACCAGGGCTAGGTGGAATTATTGCAGGTGTCGCCTTCGGTTTTATCATTGCACCAATGATTGTCTAACACTAGGGTATGAGGTCTCCTCACCCTCTTTAGAATATAACGAAATGATTTTATTGACAAAATGAAGTTAAACTTTGGCTCTATTTAGCTTTATACTTTGCTTAATTGGCAAAATACAATTACAAGGTATAAAGCTATTTTTTTAATACCTATAGGTATATCTGCAAAGAAAATATTATAGCAGCGTATCAAAATGACTCATTACTCTATTTAATTTTTTAAATTAAATTTTATAAATTAAAAATAATGTCCTGTTAACCACTCAATATCTCTTTATAAAATGTAGTTTAAATTTGTTTTCATTCAAAAGTGTGAGCTGAAATGTTTTTGCATGAAATATTCACTTCTGAAAATAGTTAAAATAATTATACTCGGCTTCATATTCATTTCTTAAAAAAACAGAATAAGGAATGAATTAAGATTTTTATTATGATTTTCATCATGTTACAAAGTCAGTTTCGGCAGTCTCATTTCCCAATGAAAGTACTCAATTAAGTGACTAAAATTAGGGCTTAAATCACAAATTTTAGTTTTTAAGATACTGACTTTCAAAAATGACGACGTCGTCATATTAAAAAAAATTTATTTTATCTATAACATTAAACAACCATTTTTCTTACATACATATCAATATTGATAGTTAAGCGTTAAAAAACTAAAGCAAATGCGTTATAAAAAAACGCTTAATGTTGACGTCAACATTAGGGTTAACAACTAGAAAGAGGTCTTAGAACATGAGTAACCTACCTGAAAAAATGAAAGCAGTTGTTTGTCATGGCCCACATGATTATCGCTTTGAAAATATTAAAAGACCAACGCCAGGATTTAGAGAAGTTGTCATCAAAGTTGATGGGTGCGGGATCTGTGCTGGCGACTGTAAAGCCAACGATGGTGCTCAAATGTTTTGGGGAGATGACCCATGGATCAAAGCCCCAGTAGTTCCTGGCCATGAGTTTTATGGCCGCGTTGCAGAGCTCGGTGAAGGCTCCGCTGAAAAATTCAAACTGAAAATCGGCGACCGCATCTTAGCAGAACAGATAGTCCCTTGCTGGGAGTGCCGTTTCTGTAAGTCTGGCAAATACTGGATGTGTGAAACCCATGATATTTACGGTTTCCAAAAAGAAGTTGCCGACGGTGGTATGGCTGAATATATGCGTTTTTCAGAACGCGCCATTATTCATAAAATCCCTGATGAACTATCTGATAAAGATGCCGCATTAATTGAGCCAATGGCTTGTGCTATCCACACTGTACGCCGTGGTGATATTGATTTAAATGACGTCGTCGTCATTGCAGGTGCAGGCCCACTAGGGCTGTGCATGATCCAAGTCGCAAAATTAAAAACGCCGAAAAAATTGGTTGTCATTGATGCGATTGATGAGCGCCTTGAATTAGCAAAAAAATTTGGTGCAGATGTCGTTATCAATCCACTGAAAGAAGATGCGATTAAATTAGTCAAAGATATGACTGAAGGCTATGGCTGTGACGTTTATATTGAAGCAACGGGTGCACCAATCGGTGTTACTCAAGGGCTAGAAATGATCCGCAAACTTGGCCGTTTCGTGGAATTCAGCGTGTTTGGTAAAGAAACAACAGTTGACTGGTCAATCATTGGTGACCGCAAAGAACTCGATATCCGCGGTGCTCACTTAGGGCCATATAGTTATGAAGTCGCTATTGACCTATTTAGCCGTGGCTTAGTTAGTGCTGATGATATCGTTACTCACTTCTATTCCATCGATGATTGGGAAGAAGCCTTTGTCATGGCGAAATCGGCAGACTCAATTAAAGTCGTCATCAAGCCATAAACATGTTTTAACTGGCAGTAATAATTGATAATTCAAATAAACACTAAATAAGTAAAAACCCTACATATAATTAAACGCTCTTTTAGGAGAACATCTTATGCTGAGTAAATTTAAAAAGTTAGCTGTCGCTGCAAGTGTACTGACTTTAGGTATGGCATTTAACGCTACCGCTAAGCCAGTTTCAGTGGGCATGTCATTTCAAGAATTAAATAATGAATATTTTGTCACCATGAAGGAAGCCTTAGAGAGCGCAACGGGTGATATGGGCGCACAACTATACATTTCTGATGCGGCTCATGATGTATCAAAACAAACCAGTGATATCGAAGATATGTTACAGAAAAAAATCGATATTCTGTTAATAAACCCGGCAGATAGCGTTGGTGCGGAAACGGCTGTACTGGCAGCGAAAAAAGCGGGAATTGTAGTTATCGCCATTGATGCTCAAGCAAATGGCCCAATTGACTCTTTCGTTGGTTCTAAAAACTATGATGCTGGCTTAATGGCAGGTAAACGTTTAGGTGAAGCATTAGGCGGCAAAGGCGAAGTGGCAATTTTAGATGGTATTCCTGTTGTGCCAATTCTTGAGCGTGTTCGTGGTTTTGAAGCAGCGATGAAAGAATATCCAAATATCAAAATCGTAACTAAATTGAACGGTAAACAAGAACGTGATACTGCAATGAACGTTACAGAAAATATGTTGCAAGCAAATCCAACACTCAATGGGATTTTCAGTGTTAACGATGTCGGCTCTTTAGGTGCGTTAGCAGCGATTGAGTCCTCTGGTCGTGATGTCAAATTAGTAAGTGTTGACGGTTCTCCTGAAGCGGTTGCTGAAATTGCCAAAGGTAACTCTCCATTTATTGCTACTTCAGCGCAATTCCCTCGTGACCAAGTTCGTATTGGTTTAGCTATGGGCTTAGCAAAATACTGGGGCGCTAATGTCCCTAAAGAAGTCCCAATTGATGTTAAATTGATCGACAAAACCAATGCTAAAGATTTTCACTGGTAATAGTTAGTTATCAATAACCAATGTATTGCACCTGTATTTCTGATGTTCGGTGCAATACATTTTCATAAATATTAATTATTAAATGCATATTGGAATAAAAATTCCAAATGGCTTTGTTACCCATTTTTAAGCAGTTGAGAAATATAGGGAAGCAATATGATGCAATTATTAGCATTAAAAGATGTCAGTAAAACTTTCCCTGGGGTTAAGGCGTTAGATAATATTAATCTCTCCCTAGAAAAAGGGGAGGTTCACGCATTATTAGGTGAAAACGGCGCAGGTAAATCAACGCTAATGAAAGTGTTATGTGGAATACATAAACCTGATAGCGGACAAATTCTGATTGAAGGCAAAGAACACACCTTTCATAACTACAGAGATGCCATTAAAGCTGGCGTAGGTATTATTTTCCAAGAATTTTCTCTTATTCCTTATTTAAACGCTTTTGAAAATATATTTTTAAATCGAGAGTTAAAAAATAAGTTTGGTTTATTAGATAGAAAATTAATGCGAAAAAAATCGCAGGAAATCCTAGCTGAGCTGGGTGTAAACATCAATATTGATGAACCTATTAGCCATTTAAGTATCGCAGAGCAACAGTTTGTTGAAATCGCAAAGGCTCTGTCTTTGGATGCTAAAATTTTAGTGTTAGATGAGCCAACTGCGACATTAACCCCCAATGAAGCAAACCATTTATTCGATGTAATGCGTGATTTAAAAGCTAAAGGGGTTGGAATGTTTTTTATTTCCCACCATTTAGAAGAAATTTATGAAATCTGCGACACCATCAGTGTACTACGTGACGGACAATATATAGGGTCGCGTAAGGTCGATGAAACAGATTTAGACGTTATTATCGAAATGATGGTTGGTCGTGAAGTTGAGAATATTTATCCTCATAAACGCCAATTCAACGAGCAAGAAGTCATCTTAGATGCAGAAGTTCAGCGTTTCTCATATAGCCCAACTAACCACCTTCAATTAAAGAGAGGTGAAATTTTAGGGCTTGCGGGGTTGGTGGGATCGGGTCGCACAGAAACTATTCTTGCCATGATCGGTGCTGATAAAGCATATAAGAAGAAAGTTATTTTAGAAGGCAAAGAAGTTAAAGTTAAATCGGCTGCGGCTGCATTGCAATTAGGTATCGGTTTATTACCAGAAAGCCGAAAAACTCAAGGCCTTGTATTGCCCTTTTCCGTTAAAGAAAATATATGGTTAAACAATCATGCTCAAAAATTATTTTTAATTCAAAATAAAAAAGAACTCACTTTATCTATTGATTTAATTTCCCAAGTAAAAGTTAAAACACCAGAACCTCACACCGCGGTTTCTACTTTAAGTGGTGGAAATCAGCAAAAGGTTGTTATTGCTCGCTGGCTAAATAAACAAGCCAAAATTCTTATTTTCGACGAACCCACCCGAGGTATTGATGTTGGGGCAAAATCAGAAATTTATCAGTTAATGCGCTCTCTAACTGAAAAAGGAATTTCCATTATTATGATTTCATCGGAGCTACCAGAAGTTATTGGTGTCAGTGATAGAGTTTTGGTTTTTCGAGATGGTGAAATTGCTGCTGAGTTAACTGGAGACGAAATAAACTCAACTCAGATCATGGTACATGCGGCCGGCAATATTATATAGGATAACGACTATGTCTAATCAAAGTGCAATTCCATTAACTAAAAATAAATTTAGTTTTTCTAAGCTAACAAAAATACCTGCATTTTTACCACTTGTTGGTTTAATTCTTTTATTTGTCTGCATGTCCATTTTTAATGAACATTTTTTAACTGTAAATAACCTTTCGACCATTGCTCGTCAGGTTTCTATTAATGCCATCATCGCTATTGGTATGACATTTGCTATCTTAACAGGTGGAATTGACTTGTCCGTTGGTGCTGTTATGGCGCTTTCTGGAACCTTGATGGCTGGCTTAATGAAATATTATGGAATGGATCCTTACGCCGCAATTGCTCTGGGCTTATTATCCGGTGTTGCTTTTGGCTTCATTAATGGAATTTTAGCCGCTTATGGTAAAATGCCACCAATCATTGTCACTTTAGGCGCCATGATTATTGCTAAAGGGCTAGCCTTAATTTATACCGGTGGCTACCCAGTGTCAGGATTACCTCAAGAATTTGCTTTTTGGGGACGCGAAGAATTAATGGGAATTCAAGTTCCTATTTTATTAATGCTTGGCCTTTATCTTATTTTCTATGTTGTACTAAATCATGTCTCTTTTGGCCGTTATATTTACGCCATTGGCGGTAATGAAGAAGCTGCACGCCTGAGTGGTATCCGCGTTGAACGTTATAAAATGTTAGTTTACGTCATTAGCGGTTTTACTGCTGCATTCGCTGGGTTAATATTTACCTCTCGAGTAATGAGTGGGCAACCCAATGCAGGGGTAGGATTTGAGTTAGATGCTATTGCTGCGGTCGTACTCGGCGGCGCTTCAATTGCAGGAGGCCGTGGTATGATCATTGGCACACTGATTGGCGCAATGATCTTAGGCGTACTTAATAATGGTTTAAATTTATTAGGTATTTCACCTTATGTTCAATATATTGTAAAAGGTTTAATTATTTGGGGCGCTACCTTAATTAGCTCAATGAAACGCTAAATTAATAATACCTCATCGCCATTAAGATAGGCAGGTATCATTACCTGCCTATCTATAATCGCCATACTTCAAGTTGCATGAGTGTTGACTGTGTTCATATACAACTAAAATTCTTTAGAGTATATAAATCACAAAGGACTTTCTTTCTAACTCTTATTAATAAACAACAAGTTTCCCATCAACAAATATCTGTTTTGTTTTATGGTCTTTATGTGAATCTCGCTCTATTTCAGAAAACAATAACTCAGTTGTTAATTCACCAAGATATACCGAATCGTGATGTACACCAGAAATAGATAAATGATAAGTATCTGCATAGGGTGGTAAATCTACAGAAAAATAACGGCAAGAAAGGCCTAGTTCTAAAATAATTTTATACATCCCTGCCGTGATAATTCCATTCAGCCCAACAATATACATATTTGGTGTATAAAGCTCTTGAACTTTTTTTCTTAGATAATCTTCATCATTCTTATTAAACATATAGCTGCTGTATAAGACATTAATATTTTTTCTGTTTGGAAAATTTTCATATATACCCGCTAAACGAGACAAACTAATTTCAGATCCTTCTGGCCCTGAAACAATCAGTGTGTTTTCACTATTCTGCTGGTTAAGAAATTTTCCTGTTAAAGCGCCAATTTCAAAGTTTTTCAAAAACAGTCCTGAATACTTATTTTGATAACCATAAATTGAACGGTCAACAAAAACTAAAGGCACATTATGTTGATCAATTAATGATAAGTAACTTGGTTGATAGTCTTTATCATCACGAACTGGCGATAGTAGGATCCCACTCGCTTTGTAGCTGACTAATGTTTCGATTGCTGTTTTTTCTGCTTTCTCATCACTATCTGAATCAAAAATCATGACTTGATAGCCTTTTTCTTTCGCTAAGCGTGAGACAGTTTGAATCAGTACGATATAAAATGGGTTAAATGTGCTATCAGTAACCACACCTATTATGCGGCTATTTTTGTTTTTCAGATTACGTGCAAAAAGATTTGGCACGTAATTGAGCTCTTGTGCTATCGCCAATATTTTATCTCGAGTTTCCTTCTTTACCATCTCAGGATGATTAAATGCTCTAGAGACTGTAATATCAGTTACATTAGCACGTTTAGCTATATCAATTATCGTTGTTGAACTATCTTGTTTTGTCATAATTATACTAGTCAACCTTTAATGATTACCCAGAAGAGTATATTAGCAATCCATTTCACTATTATCAGGGTAGAAAAATGCGATGGTTCATTATACCTTTTTGAGCTTGAAGATAAATCAAATTTACTTTTTTAAAGAAGAATAAATGATTGAACATTCAAAATAGTGACACACTGCATGAATTATAAAAATTTATTTAATAAGTGATATTTAAAACCTATTTCAAATGACATTAAATTCAATCAATACTGATGAAATCAACCCTAAGGCAACAAAGATAACAGCACTTGAAAATAGTATTTGAATGGCTTTATTAGAAATATAATGCATTATTAATCGACCAATTAATAAGCCAACAACACATGAAGCAATGAAAACGATGCTAATTTCTTTAGGATATTGAAACCCATTCCAGACATTAATAAAAATACTAATACTACCAATACAGAAGATAACCATTAATGATGTTGCGATAATACTCTTCATATTCAAATTAGTGAATTTTCGCAATGCAGGAACAATAATAAAACCACCACCGACACCTAGCATACCAGTAAGTAATCCTGTAATGACACCAATTCCCCCAAAGATTAACGCTGTTTTAGTGTTCCAAATAAATTTCCCAGTTTCTGTATTAATTAAACAATGTGCATCATTTTGCTCATCACCCCGATTGAAAAATATACGTCCCCCGACATAAAGCATAACAAGGCTAAAAATAAGCGTTAACCAAACTGGAGGAACAATATGGGCAAGGTAAATACCATACTTAGCAGAAGGAATACTCAATAGCGCTATCCAAATAGCTGCTTTATAGCGAATATTCTTTTTTATAAGCCCTTGAATAACACTAATAAAAGCCGCTATTGTAATAGCTAAAAGCCCTACAGGTGCTGCTAATGCTACACTCCAATTTTGGCTTGCCATTAAAGCAGGAACAGCAAGAATTCCACCTCCCGCTCCCGTTAAACCTAGTAGACAGCCTATCAATAGCCCTTCTAATATCAGTATTAACATTATGAATGTCTTATCATTATTATTAAATATATTCGCTGAATATTAACGCTTACCGAGCGTTTTCTCCAATACCATTAATGCCCTATTAAATGGTACTTCTCCTGCAATAATATCGATTAACCGAGTATCTTGGAAAACCGCAATTGTCGGCACTGATTTTATACCATATCGAGGAGCTAAAGTGGGCGATTGAGCAATATCAACAATACCAAAATCGATGTTATTTTCTTGAAAACACTCAGAAAGCTTAGTAAAAATAGGATACATATTTTTACACGGTAAACACCAAGAAGCCGAAAAATAAACAACTACAGTTTGTTGCTCATCTTGCTCTAGAGGGTAAAGTGTACTCGAGAAATTATCACTATCTAATGATAAAATATTCGACATTATATGCTACCTTTTGTGATTTTTTCCTAAACTAACATATTGGAACAACACACTAGATAATAAGTCACCTTTTGTCCATTAATTATTTAGTATTATTTGGCATTTGATTACTTTCATTTAAGAACAATAAACCAATTTAACATTTTATCACAATAAAGCATAAAAATATGATTCATAATAAATAGTAAAAACAAACTCGCTATATTAACTTTAAAAAATCATACGATATATAAACCACTTTTAGCTTTTTATTATACATTGGATTTTTAT
>OJKJ01000061.1_pt1 | contig 93125 bp, 88 predicted proteins | sample 1596491 | NCBI WGS metagenome assembly OJKJ01 (sample SAMEA4350160, study PRJEB24818) | metagenome | biome: human; feature: gut; material: faeces | place: Denmark | collected 2013-09
ATAAGGATCTTATGATCTGGTTAAATTCTCTGGGGCATTAAATTATGTAAAGGGAAGTAGCTGAAAAAGACTGTATTTATCAGGAAAAGACTACTTCCCTTGTCATAATATCCCACTTGTCATTATGCATGTGAACATGGTAATCCAGTTCCTGATTCCAGGTATGGAGAACCTGGATGATCCCGGGCTGTGCCCCGAGATACTTTTTGCCTGCTGACAGTTCCAGGAGCGTTTCGGCACAGCATCTGTGCAGGAGGCCGTATAACAGCTTCTGGTTACAGTAAATAAGAGGGTTGAGCTCATGTGGAAGGGTAAATACCACATGAAAGTAGGGAGAGTCTATTACCTCGGCCCGGCGTTTATCCACCCAGACTTCTTTCAGGACAGCCTGACAGTTCGGGCAGCTGCGGTTACGGCAGGAGTTGTTATGGATCTGCATATGCCCACAGTCACTACATTGACTTATGTTATAGCCCAGTTTGCCGGATTTGCAGTCTAAGATGGCATGAGCAGCTTTTTGCTGTATATCGGACGGATGGTGCTTTTGGGCAGAATAAGCACCATAAGAATGTTCGAATATCTGCCGGATCTTGAGATCATTCATGGCAGACACCTGCCAGACGGTCAAAAGGGCTGACCGCGGAAGAAGTTCCATTAGCCGCAAGATGCACATAGATGGTAGTGGACGTCAAAGACTTATGTCCCATAAGAGCCTTAATGGTAAGCAGATCCACGCCGTCCTCATAGAGATGGGTTCCAAAAGCATGGCGGAAGGAATGGCAGGTAATCCTGTGTTCCCAGCCCAGCCTGTCTTCATGTGCATGGATATGCCTTGAAAGGAAGAACGTATCGATTGGCTTGTCCCCGCCATGCTGTTTAGGGAAGAGATATCCCATAGGCCTGCCATATTCAAACCAGTAGCGGGTCAACAGATCAAGCGCCGCTTTTGAGAGAATTGCATAACGGGCAGAACGATTTTTGCCATGGGAAATATAAAGGCGCATATTTTTGCGGTCCACATCTTTATAACGGAGACGGCAGACTTCCCCAATGCGAAGTCCGGAGGAATACATGATTGTAACCATGGTCTTTTGCTTCAAATCGGGCATGGAAGAAATAAACTGCCAGGTTTCTTCCCTCGAGGGAACATAGGGAAGATATTCATCGAACCTGCGCATGGGAAGCTGTGTGCCATCCCATGATTTGTGTAAGACATACAGAGTAAAAAACCGCAGCTGTGAGATAGCGCCGTTGATGGTACGGTCAGAAAGGCTTCTGGATTTTTGGAGCCAGCGTATGTAATCACGCAGTTCATCCCAGGAAACGTCTTCCGGCGATTTGTGGAGAATGCTGGTTAGATAATCAAGATAGGCACGGATATAGGTGCAGTAATTTTTAAGGGTATGGTCGGTAAGACCACGGAGGGAAATCATTTCCCGGTAGGAATTCAAATATTTGTCCATGGTAATCTCCTTTGAAATGAAGAATGAAACAACAGTAACATTTCAAAAGACAGGTGGTGGACGGATAAAAAAATCAAATATGTAGTTGTATGAATTAAAATCTAATGGTAAACTAATCATAGCAGTTCTTAAATGTTATGTGATTGTCGAGTTAGGAGTAATTCAACAATACATCATAAATTTAAAAACTGCTATTTTTATTTTGAGAAAATGAAATTTTCAAGAAAAAGTAGTGGAATCACGTACTTAGGGCTAGCCGTCGCGCTAGCGACTTGGTACAATAAACGGTAAATTTTGAAAATAAAGGGGAAATTATATGCTGAGAATCGGAATTGATCTTGGAGGAACGAAGATAGCCGCTGGTCTGGTGGATGAAAACAGAGTGCTGGGGCCAGCCGTTCAGGAGCCAACAGGCCTGCCAAAACCGGCAAAGGAGCTGGCAGAGGCTATTTACAGGCTGACAGAACGCCTTTTAAAGGAACAGGGATTAACCTTTCAGGATGTGGAAAGCGTTGGGATCGGCATTCCCGGAACAGTGAACAAGGAAACAGACTGTATCGAGTATGCCAATAACTTCGGCTTTGAAAATGTGCCCTTTCTGAAAATGTTAAAAGACCTTTTTCCATGCCCTGTTTATGGGGAAAATGATGCCAAGGCTGCTGCCTGGGGCGAATATCTGGCAGGTGCAGGACGGTGCAGCCGTTCCATGACAGCCGTAACTCTGGGAACAGGAGTCGGCGGAGGTATCATACTGAACGGAAGGATACTGGAAGGAGACAATGGAGCAGCAGGCGAGCTGGGCCATATGGTGATCCATCAGAACGGACATCCCTGTACCTGTGGTCGGAAGGGCTGTCTGGAGGCTTATGCATCGGCTACAGCTTTAGTGAGCCGGGCAAGAGAGGCTATGGAACGTTCGGATGAGTCCATGCTCTGGTCCCTCTGCAAAGGAGATCTGTCCGGAGTAAACGGACGCATGATCTTTGAGGCATCAGAGAAGGGAGATTCCACAGCATGTGAGGTTCTGGACGGCTTTATGGAGGATTTGTCTGAGGGAATTGCCAATATTATCAATATTCTTCAGCCGGAGATACTCTGTATTGGCGGGGGCTTAAGCGGAGCCGGAGAGGCACTTTTAGCTCCGGTGAAGGAGAAAACAGCACCCAAAATCTATTCCAGAGCTTCCCAAAAGAACACCCGGATTCGCCTTGCAGAGATGGGGAACGGAGCAGGCATCATCGGAGCAGCCTGCTTAAATGAGCAGAGATAAAGACAGAAATGTTAATAAGCCGTTAAAGTTCCGGCAAAGCCGGTGATTGGCCGGTCTGTGCTGTTGTCTGCTGCGGGGGTGGTTCTCACAGCAGGAATTACAGGGCTTTTTATCCATCTGATTTTGAAGCTTCCGCTTCTGGAGAGTCTTTTGACAGCTTCCTGAATCTTAAGGAGAATACTGCTCCCCCTAATGCTGAAATGCAACAACTGCTTGCCCGGATGGATGGCATGCAGATGGAAATCGATATATTATAGGAAACCATCAATGTGTTAAAAAAGACCCCGGCATCAACACGGAGACCCTCAAAAACAGGGAGAAGGCAGTGATCGTTGATGCCCTTAAAGATAAATACCCACTGCCGTTGCTGCTGGGGAAGCTTGGCCTGCCCAAGAGCAGCTATTATTACCAAGAAGCCAAAAGACAAAGGCAGGACAAGTATTCCAACATCCGCAAAAGGATATAACGAAAAGCGGATAAAGATATCCCTTGGAAACATGAGCCCGTTGGAGTACAGGAGGAGCCTTGGCTTGTCGGCTTAGCCAGTCCAAGAAAATGTCCGCACCCCAGTTTATGAATTTTATCAGCAACCGCTACTGTAATGAGTTGCGCAATTCCCGCAAGCAGCAAATCAGCATGCAGAGTTTTTTCATTCTGCGTTTTACGTCCGGCAACACAAAAGCTGTCCTTGAGGTGGTGAATGGATTTCTCAACAGCCACTGTCTCTTTCATGTATTTAAGGGCAGCGCCCCATAATCATCCTATTTAAATTCGCTGTACTTCTCTTCGCAGTACTGGCAGCGGTAAACCTCTGCCTTCTCATCTGCCAGGTAGAAGATATGGGGAAGCTCCTGTTCAATGGATGTGATGCAGCGGGGGTTCTTGCACTGAATAACATTGGTGATTTTCTTGGGAAGCTTTAATGCCCGCTTTTCGGCAATCTTGTCCCCGCGGATAATGTTCACCGTTATGTTGTGGTCAATGTAGCCCAATACCTTTAAGTCAACCGTATCCAGGCCTCCCTCGATTTTAATGATGTCCTTGCGTCCCATCTTGTTGCTGCGGGCGTTTTTGATGATGGCTACCTGGCATTCCAGCTTGTCCAGGCCCAGGTGATAGTAGATGTCCAGGCTCTTTCCTGCCTCAATGTGGTCCAGGACAATGCCTTCTTGTAATCCGCTGATGTTTAACATGGTTTCTGCACCTCCAGTAATCTCATGATTAATGCCATACGCACGTATACGCCGTACTGTGCCTGCTTGAAGTAGGCAGCCCTTGGGTCGTCATCCACTTCCACGGAGATTTCATTTACCCTGGGAAGAGGATGGAGCACATACATGTCTTCCTTGGCAAGTTTCATTTTCTTCTTATCCAGAATATAACAGTCTTTCAAACGGATGTAATCTTCCTCGTTGAAGAAGCGTTCCTTCTGCACACGTGTCATGTAGAGAATGTCTAACTGGCCCAGAGCGTCGTCCAGGTTGCCGACTTCCTCAAAGGGAACATTATTTGCAGTGAGCACGTCGTCACGGATGTTGTCCGGGATGCGCAGCTCAGGCGGGGATATCAGTATGAACTTGACGTTGGGGTAGCGGACCATGGCGTTGATTAAGGAATGTACGGTACGGCCGAATTTAAGGTCTCCGCAGAAGCCCACGGTCAGGTTGTCCAGACGTCCCTTCATGGAACGGATGGTCATAAGATCGGTTAAGGTCTGGGTGGGATGCTGATGGCCTCCGTCTCCGGCGTTGATGACCGGAATCTGGGCCTTCTGGGCAGCTACGAATGCAGCGCCTTCCTTTGGATGCCTCATGGCACAGATATCAGCATAACAGGAAATCATACGGATGGTGTCGGCCACGCTTTCGCCTTTTGCCGCAGAACTGGAATTGGCGGATGAAAAACCTAATACACTGCCGCCCAGGTTCAGCATGGCAGCCTCAAAGCTTAAACGCGTCCGTGTACTTGGCTCATAGAAAAGGGTGGCCAGCTTCTTGCCGTCGCATACATGGGCGTATCCTGGAAGATTCTGTTCAATGTCCCTTGCAAGGGCCAGAAGGTCATCAATTTCTTCCACAGAGAAGTCTAAGGGATTCAATAAATGTCTCATGGGAGTCTCCTTTGCACATTATATTGTAAAATATTGAATTTGGGAAATAGTTCGCACTCTACCAGTGCGATAGCCGGACCAGCCAGATATGGCACTGATTTGTGCCTCGTCATATTCTTACATAGAATGCGGTATAAGTCAAGTAAAAATTACAGGCTTTTATAAAAAATGATTGCTTTTTATTTGCAGGGTCTTCCCAGGACCTGTGTGATGTAGGCGCTGGGAGTCATGCCTGTTTTTTTCTTGAACAGCTGGGAAAAATACTGCGGGTTGTTTCCGAGTCCCACTTCCTGGGCCACATCCTGTATCTTATCCAGACCCTTGGAAGCCAGAAGCTGCTTGGCTGTTTTAATCCGCATGTCCGTCAGGTAGGTGGAAAATTTGGTGCCGGTCTCCTTCAGAAATTTTTTGCTGACATAGTCCACATTCATGAAGAGATAGTTTTTTGAAATATATTTAAGGGTCAGGTTGTCATCCTGCAGATTCCGGCTTACATAATCAAATATCTGCTGGGTCATGGTGCTGACGGACTGCCCGCTGTCAGGCTCTCTCATTATGTCCTCCACCCGGTCAATGGCAAGGTTTTTTAAGTCCGTTAAGCACTGTTCATTTTCAATCCGGACCAGGAGTTCAGTCAGCCAGGTGGAGGAGAGGTAGGGACTGTTCAGGGTAAGCTTCATGAACAGGTTGCTGGCAATCTGTTTTAAAAAGGTGATGTCATTTATATCCTTTATGAGAACGGTCAGCTTCTGCATGGAATCCGGCTGTCGGTCCAGGATAGACTGGCATAGCTGCTCCAATTCATTGATATGGGTGTTGTAATTGCAGGTGTAGAGCAGATGAAAATTATTGATATAATAAATCATTCCAAAACGCCTTATTTTCTTGAGAACCACCACCAGAAGCTGTTCCAGGTTGGAATACAGTGTGGATTCGGTTTCCAGGGCTACGGCCTGGCCCGGATAGTGCCTCTGGCAGATGAAACGCTCCAGGTCCTGGTAGTTTGCGGCAAAGTCCTTAAAGAACAGAAGCAGTGTGTTATTGACGTATACGCCGTGGATGATGACGGAGGAAATATTTTGGCTGCAATACAGCCTTAAATCATCCAGAAACTCCTCCAGATGCTCAAAGGGCAGAAAATACACATAGTACAGCCTGTAGACCGTGAATTTAAAGTCAATATAGGATTCATAGGAACGGATGATATCCGGAAAACCCCGGTTCTGGCATATGCTGTCATTGATGATGCTGAAAATGACGTTGTGGTTCATGCTGTTGATTGCCATGAAGCGGTCTGATACAATCCGTTCCATGAGCTTCTGCTGGTAGCAGTCCTTCTTGCACTGTTCGATACAGTCAATGATCTGCAGCTCATTACAGGGTTTGAGAAGATAGTATTTAACCCCGTTTTTCATGGCTTCCTTGGCATACTCGAATTCCCCGTAGCCGGAGAGGATGATGAACTGTACGTTCAGGTCCGTACCGGAAATCCTGCGAATCAGTTCCAGGCCGTCCATGCCGGGCATCCGGATATCAGTCAGCACGATATCCGGCGTCTCGTCCATTATCATGTCATATGTTTCCATTCCATTTTTGCACAGGCCCACCACCTCGATGTCGTATTCCTTCCAATTGATGATGGTGGATATGGTTTCGCGGATGATGCGTTCATCGTCCGCAATGATTAATTTAAGCATAGTCATCTTCCTCTGTTTTGTATGGTATAGTGATGATTGCAATGGCTTTTTCATTCTCGTTCTTAAAGGACAGTCCATAGGCTTCCCCAAAAAGCATCTGGATGCGCTGGTGGATATTGACCAGGCCGATGCCAAAGCCGTGGGCATTCTTGGTGCCGTCCTGAAGCTTTTCAAGAAGGCCGTCCTCGAATACAGAGCCTTCATTTGACACCTCCACAATCAGCAGGCCCCCTCCCTTCATGGTCCGTATGCTGATTTCACAGGTATCCATCATTTCCTCCATGCCGTAACGTATGGCATTTTCCAGAAGGGGCTGGATGGTAAGGGGCAGTATAAGGGCTTTTCCCAGCTCTTCGGGACACTCCACATGGAACAGAAGCCGGTCCTCAAAGCGTATTTTTTGAATGGTCATGTAGCTTCCGGCCAGGCCGATCTCATAATCCAGGGTCACAAGAGGCTTTTTGCTGCTGAGGGTGGCCCGAAGCAGGGTTCCCAGGGATTCCACCATGGAGGAAATCTGCTGGTCCTTTAATGCCTTTGCCCGCCAGTTGATGGTTTCCAGGGTGTTGTATAAAAAATGGGGATTAATTTGGGATTCCAGCGCCTTAAGCTTTGCGTCGCGGCTTAAAATCTGATTCACATAATTGTTCTGGACCAGGTACTGGATACGACCGGCCATGGTGTCAAAATGCTGGTGCAGCCTGCTGATTTCATCGGTCCGTTTACTGTAGTCCACCTCCACCTCAGGCATCTTAAGCTCCGTGCTGCTGAAAAACTCCATCTTCTGTATTAAAAGGTCGAAGTCCTTTAAAATGTAGCGGGTCAGACGCCTGGAAAATGCCATGGCAGCGATGAAGCCAACAATGAGCATGGCCAGGATAAGGCGGTAGGCCATGCCTGTGGAATTGGAAATCTGGTCATAGGGGACCAGGTTTATGTAGGTCCAGTTGTAGTAGGGAATGGTGTTCTTAACTGCAAAATAGCTGTGACCGTTCTGGTGTACGATGCTGTAGGGCTGGCCGGTCTGTTTCATGAACCCATTGGCGGTTTCCGGGTCAATCCCGTCAGAGGTGTATATGAGCTGGTCCCCGTCAAAGAGAATGTAGCCGGAGTCGCCGTAGGTGGTTACCGCACGGTTGGCATCCCTTACAATCCGGTCCAGATCCACAAAGACCAGCAGGTCTCCCAGATGATCCAGCTCCAGGTTGTATACCTTCCTGACGCTGCGGCTGAGTATATACAGGCCGTGGTCATAGTCAATGGTCCAGGTAATGGCTCCTTCCCGTTCCCTGGCCTTGTCCACCGCGTCCCGTACCGTGTCCGTATCCGCATTGTTTATGACCACGAAATTAGTCAGGTTTTGGAAATGCCGGTTATTTAACGCAATAGCAGCCACACCGTTATTTTTGTAGGCCTGCTGGTAATTGTTGATGGCTGCGCTGATTCGGGGGTTGTTGTCGGACCATATAAGGGGATCATCCGTACTGTCAATGCGGTTTAGGGAATCCTGAATCACGGAGGAGGAGATGATGACAGAGGAAAGGGTCTCGATGCTTTTTAAATTGCCGGAAATGGTCTGGGAGGAAAAGGACAGATTTCCGGCGATGGCCTTGTAGAGCTGTTCATTGTATGCACTGGAGGAAATGCGCAGCCCCATGAGCGCTATGAGTAGAATCAGCACCACATTGGACAATACAACGGCCAGCAGTTTATTTTTCATGGAGAGATTTTCAAAATCACGTTTTATCTGGTTCAGGTATCTCATACGTTACTCCTGTTTTCAGTGGGAATTGACTGTCTTAGATTAATATAAACCATATCGTTCAACAGGACAAGGGAAAGTTGCATCTGCATAAACGGTATAAAAAAGTCGGAAAATTAACCATGGACATCGGTTTTATTGATTGGTTTGACGGGAAAAAGCAGGTATAATCATTTCATCAAAAGAACGTAAGAACGAGGGAGGTTTTCATCATGAAAAAGAAATTAGCACTGATGCTCACAGCTGCCCTGGCAGCAGCAAGCCTGACAGCATGCGGCGGTTCCGGCACCGCGGATACCAGGGCGGCCGGTTCGCGGGCAGAAGGAGCCGGGGAAAAGGCCCCGTCCGGGGACGGCTCGGAGATGGTGGTTGCCTGGTGGGGCAATCAGGTAAGGAATGAGCGTACACAGGCCATTTTGGAGCTGTATTCACAACAGAATCCCGGAGTTGCATTTGACGGACAGTTTTCAGAGTGGGCGGATTACTGGAACAAGCTGGCAACTGCGGCTGCCGGACATTCCATGCCGGACATTGTCCAGATGGATTACAAATATATCCAGCAGTATGTAAACAATGATCTGCTGGTGGACCTGACACCTTATATTGAAAACGGCACCATCGACGTGTCGAACTGCAATGAAGATGTACTGAACTCCGGCAAGGCAGGGGACGGACTCTATGCAATCTGCAACGGCATCAATGCGCCCGCTCTGCTGTACAACAAGACAGCCCTTGACGAAGCGGGAATCACGGTAAAAGACAACATGACCATGGACGAGTTCATTGCCCTCTGCAAGGAAGTCAGGGAGAAGACAGGATATAAGACCAATATTGCATATAACAATGGTGAGAACTTTATCGAGTATTTCCTGCGGGCCAACGATGTAGTCATGTTTGAGGACGGAAAACTGGGCGGAACAGCAGATGACTATGTATCTTATTTCAAACTCTATGAGGATGGAATAAAGGACGGATGGGTTGTGGATCCTTCCATATTTGCAGAGAGGACCATCGGCTCCGTGGAGCAGGACCCAATGGTATATGGTTCCAATCCTGAAACCATGTCCTGGTGTGCCTTTAACTACACCAACCAGCTCACAGCCATCCGAAGCGCCGCACCTGAGGGCGTGGAGATTGCCATAACCACCTGGCCTTCAGCAGACCCTGTCAAGTCCGATTATCTGAAGCCAAGCCAGTTCTTTGCCATCACAAAGGACAGCGCGAATCCGGACGAGGCTGCAAAGGTACTGGACTTCATCACCAACTCAGTGGAGTGCAACGAAATACTTCTGGGTGAGAGAGGCATTCCTCTGTCTTCGTCCGTAGCTGATTCCATTGCTCCTAAGATGGATGAGACCAGCCAGGAAGTGATTAAGTTCATCAATGACGTTGTATCCGGCAATTCCTCCCAGATCAACCCGCCTGCCGCCGACGGCTCAAGCGAGGTAAACGATCTTCTGAACAAGCTGGAGGAACAGGTATGTTACGGCCAGATGACGGCCGAGGATGCCGGATGGCAGCTGTTTACAGAAGGGTCAAAGATCATGGAGTCCAAGAAAAATCAGTAAATTAAAAAAGAGCGGCTGTTGTAGGTCGCTCTTTTCATAAGGCGAGGAGGAGATGCTATGAAGGCATTAAAGCAGCAGCTCAGCAAGGAAAGTGTGGCAGGCGTCCTGTTTACACTGCCATTTACCATTGGATTCCTGCTGTTTATGCTTGTTCCAATGGGAATTTCATTGTATTATTCGTTCTGTGACTATGACATACTTTCACCGCCTGTTTTTACAGGACTTAAGAATTTTATTTCCATGTTTCAGGACGAGACGTTTTTTAAAACACTGAAGGTAACTTTTTTCTTTGCATTTGTGTCTGTTCCGCTCAAACTTCTGTTTGCTTTGATTGTGGCCATGCTTTTGCTGGAAAATTCCAAAATGTCCGGTTTTTACAGAGCGGCCTATTACCTTCCTTCCATCATCGGCGGTTCCGTGGCAGTCTCTATCCTGTGGAAGAGGATGTTTGCCATGGACGGCGTGGTGAATAAGCTTCTGGGAATGGCGGGAATCCAGACCAGCTTTTCATGGCTGGGAGACACCAGGACAGCCATATGGGTTCTCATACTACTGGTGGTCTGGCAGTTTGGTTCATCCATGCTTATCTTCCTCTCATCCTTAAAGCAGGTTCCCCAGTCCCTGTATGAGGCGGCAGAGGTGGACGGCGCCAGCGCACCCGCAAAATTCTTTAAGATTACATTGCCGCTGCTGACCCCCACCATATTTTTCAACCTGGTCATGCAGATGATTAACGGCTTCCTGGCCTTTACCCAGTGCTACATCATCACCCAGGGAAAGCCCATGAATTCCACCCTGCTCTATACCGTATACATGTATAAGCAGTCCTTTGAATTCTACAACACAGGATATGGCGCGGCCCTTGCATGGGTCATGCTGGCTGTGATTGGTCTGATAACCCTGTTCCTGTTTGCAACGAAACGGTTCTGGGTATATGAAGGAGGGCTTTAATCATGAAAGAGAAGCGATTGGTTAAAAAAGCAGTATACCATGTGATTGTTTTCGTCATTGGCATAATCATGATTTATCCCCTGATATGGATGGTCATGAGTTCTTTTAAGGAGAACAGCACCATATTTTCCACAGCGGGAAGCCTGATTCCGGAGAACTTTATACTCAGCAATTATTCCACGGGATGGAAGGGCTTTGGAAAGATTTCCTTTGCCACGTTCTTCCAAAACTCCATCTTCATCTCAGTGGTGGCCACTCTGGGAACCGTGGCATCCTCCGCCCTGGTGGCCTACGGGTTTGCCAGATTCAAGTTCAGAGGCTGCGGCATCCTGTTTGCAGCCATGCTGCTCTCCATGATGCTTCCCGCCCAGGTGCTCATGATTCCCCAGTATCTGTGGTATCAGAAGCTGGGCTGGGTGGGGTCCTACATGCCGCTGACTGTTCCGTATTTCTTTGCCATACAGGGATTTTTCGTGTATCTGATATCCAACTTCATCAGCGGTATTCCTACGGAATTGGATGAAGCGGCCAAGATTGACGGATGTTCCTACGCACGCATTTTTACACGCATCATGCTGCCTCTTATAAAGCCGGCGCTGGTAACGGCCTGCATATTCTCTTTTATGTGGAGATGGGATGATTTCCTTTCAGCCCTGCTGTATGTCAGCAAGTCCAGCATGTATCCTGTCAGCCTTGCGCTTAAGCTTTTCTGCGACCCTGGATCGTCATCGGATTATGGCGCCATGTTCGCCATGGCCACCCTGTCCATCCTGCCGTCCATCCTTATATTCCTGTTCTTCCAGAAATATCTGGTTGAGGGCATCAGTACCTCCGGCCTGAAAGGATGATGAAAATGGAACATGACATGAAGATAATAGACGGGCACGTCCATCTGGTACAGTACATAGCCGGGACAGGGGCAGGGGGAGAGCTGCGCTTTGCCGGAAACGGCATGGCGGAATACGCGTCAGGGGAACGGTTCAGAATGCTTCCTGATGAATTCAGCCAGGGAGTGGTGACTGCCGAGGACATTCTCAGGAAGATGGATGGAAACGGAGTGGAGAAAGCAGTGCTGCTCCAGGGAAATTACTTTGGTTTCCAGAATCTCTATTCCATGGAAGCAGTGAAAAAATATCCGGACCGGTTTCGTGCCGCGGCTTCCTATGACCCCTTTTGCAGAGGCAGGGAGCAGATACGAAAACACCTGTTTGAGGATCTGGGTTTTCCGATTGTGAAGTTTGAGGTGAGTACCGGTTCCGGGCTCATGGCCAATCATTTCACACTGCCTCTTGACGGGGATATCATGAAGGCGGAATATGATTACGCGGACGAACACGGCCTGGTGTGTGTCATGGATATCGGCAAATGCGGCAGCGAGAGCTGGCAGACGGACCGGCTTTTACGGGTGATAAAGGAGCATCCTGCCATGAAGTTTGTGGTCTGCCATCTGCTGGCCGTGTCCATGCGGGACGAGGATAAGCTTGTGGAGGGACTAAAGAAGCTGGCCCTGCCCAACGTGTGGTTTGATTTAGCGGCCCTGCCCCATAACTGCGGCCCTGATGCCTACCCATATCCCAATGCGGTGCGGTATCTGAGGCATGGTATTAAGATAGCAGGGGCAGACAAACTCATTTTCGGAACGGATATACCCTCGGTGCTGAAGGAGGACAGCTATCAGCATTTTATACAGTACATCACCTGCAGCGATGCATTTTCCAGGGAAGAAAAGGAACGAATCATGTACAGGAATGCAAAGCAGGTATATTTCAGGTAAACATAAAAGGAGGAAGCTATGAAGTATAGTGATAATAAAGTGAAGGATATTCAGATTGCATATATAGGCGGCGGTTCCCGGGGATGGGCCTGGACCTTTATGACAGACCTTGCCCTGGAGGACCAAATCAGCGGCACCATACGGCTGTATGATATTGATGGCGGCGCGGCAAAGAACAATGAGGTGATTGGCAACCGTCTGATGCAGAGGGACGACGCCAAAGGAGACTGGAAGTTTGAGACCAGCGCAAGCCTTAAGAACGCCCTGACAGGGTGTGATTTCGTTGTCATTTCCATCCTGCCCGGCACCTTTGACGAGATGGAGTCCGACGTCCACCTTCCGGAGCGCCTGGGAATCTGCCAGTCGGTAGGCGATACGGCAGGACCAGGCGGAATGGTCCGCGCCCTGCGCACCATTCCTATGTTCGTGGAGATTGCCGGGGCCATAAAAGAGTACGCGCCAAAGGCATGGGTCATTAATTACACCAACCCCATGTCACTGTGTGTAAAGACATTGTATCATGTATTTCCGGAAATCAAGGCATTCGGGTGCTGCCATGAAGTCTTTGGCACCCAGAAGGTACTTAAGGGAATCTGCGAGGAGAGCAGCGGGGAAACAGATATTGACTGGCATGACATCCATGTAAATGTGCTGGGCATCAACCATTTCACATGGTTTTCAAGCGCTTCCTATAAGGGGATCGATTTGTTCCCTGTTTACAGGGAGTATATTGACAGGCATTTTGACCAGGGATATGAAGTGGAAGGCGAAAACTGGATGAATTCCTCCTTTAAGTGCGCCAACCGGGTCAAGATGGATCTGTTTAAGAGGTACGGCCTGATTGCGGCGGCAGGGGACAGGCATCTGGCTGAATTCATGCCCGGAAATGAGTACCTGAATGACCCGGAGACAGTGGCATCCTGGAAATTCGGCCTGACCACGGTGCAGTGGAGAAAGAATGACCTGAAGGAGAGGCTGGAGAGAGGCCGCAGGCTGGCATCCGGTGAGGAAGAAGTCAAGCTGGAGCCCACCGGTGAAGAGGGAATCCTTTTAATCAAAGCTCTCTGCGGCCTGACAAGGGTTGTCAGCAATGTGAATATTCCTAATACGGCCTGCCAGATTACCAACCTGCCCGCGGGTGCCCTGGTGGAGACCAACGCGGTCTTTGAAAAGGATCACATCTATCCGGTGGTTGCGGGAGCAGTGCCGGAAAATGTAAAGGAACTTCTGATGCCCCATCTGGAGAACCATGAGCTGATTATGGAAGCAGCCCTTAATCCGGATAGGGAAAAGGTGGTCAGGGCATTTATGAACGATCCCCTTGTAAAAGGAAAGAACTGCCGGGAAGAGGATGTCAGGCTTCTGGTGGATGACATGATAAAGAACACGCTTAAGTATCTTCCAAAAGGATGGGAATAGACGAAAATGAAGCACGATGGCGAATTACTTAAATTCACAGACGCATTTATTATCAATCTTGCGCCGGTACCCAGGAAAGAGCCGTTTTACGATGCAACCGGAGGACCGTTTACCCATTCCAAGACATGAAATGGCTGAAGAAAAACGGCTATCTGCTGTCCTATGAACGTTGCTCCTGAACCGTACTGTGAAATATTAAGAACCCCTCAAAACCGGGCCCCGCTTAAAACCAGCGGGGCCCGGTCTTTTGCTGCGCTCTGGCCTGATTTACTTTACAATTACCTGTTTTCGTGTTACATTTGCTACTGAAAACGGATAGGGTGTAAGGAATTATTAAAGGAAGATTAAAGAAAAACAGAAGAACAAATCACCTTCTCTGTGCTATACTGAACAAAATCAGTAACAGTCTGTCCATAGAGGCTGTTATCCGGATTGGAGCGCTTTTACGCCCCGGAAAGGAGGCTGGATTTGGCAGAGGAACAGTTGGCCTTGTCGTCGGTCCCTGAGAAACAGGATGCAGGAGAAAAAGACGCAGGAAAAGAAAATACTGGAAAAGAAAATACTGGAAAAGAAAACAGGCCCGTGGTCATACGGGTAAAAAATTTATATAAGATATACCGGGTAGGCGATATTAAGGTCCGGGCCCTGGACGGACTGGATTTTGACATATATAAGGGAGAATTCGTTGCCATCGTGGGGGCCTCCGGTTCCGGCAAATCCACCCTTCTCAACATGCTGGCCGGATTGGAAAAGCCCACCAAAGGGGAGATTGAGATTGGCAGGGTCCATATAGAGAAGATGACGGAGCGCCAGCTGGTGAGCTTCCGCCGCGAAAAGGTGGGGTTTATCTTCCAGGCATACAACCTGTTAAATACCATGAATGCCCTGGAGAACGTAGCCCTTCCCCTTTCCTTTCGTGGTGTTTCCAGAAGACAGCGGCTTAAGGAGGCTAGGAAATATATGGATTTGGTAGGCGTGGGAGGCCAGGCCAGGCATATGCCCAACCAGATGTCCGGCGGACAGCAGCAGCGTGTGGGAATTGCCAGGGCCCTGGTGGTAAATCCCCAGATTATATTTGCCGATGAGCCCACGGGAAACCTGGATTCCAAGACCACCATGGAGGTGCTGCGCCTGATGCAGAAGATTGTCAGGGAGCAGAACCAGACCCTGGTCATGGTTACCCACGACAACAATCTGGCCTCCTATGCGGACCGGAGAATCCGAATCATGGACGGCCGGATTGTGGGAATCGAGACAGGCGGCAGAGAAGCGTTATATGAGGGGAATGCGGAGAAAAAGGAGTGCAATGAGAATGAGAGCAAATAAATGGTGCAAAGGCCTGACGGCGTTCCTGGCAGCCTGTATGCTGGCCGGGATGCATTCGTCCAGCGCGGCGGCCAGCGATTACAAATTGGGCTATAACACCAATGCCAGTGAAAATGATTATGTATTTACTACAAAATCACCCAAAGGGACCATAGGAAAATCCATGTCCATTCCCTTCCGTATCAGGGCCACGGATGAGGATATGGAGAACCTGCGCATCAGTCTCCTGCAGACCAATGAGTTCCAGCAGATAGAGGAGAGGGGAAACGGGGATTACTCCGTTGACTACTATCCCTTTGAAATCATGGAGACCACCTTTGTGGCCAAGAGCGTGGGAACCATCAAGAAGGGCAATGTAAAGAGCGTGTCCCTGTCAGCCAGGGTGCGGCGGGACGCCCTTCAGGGATACTACAGCATCCCTGTGCTGCTGGAATGGGACGGCGGTTCCGATACAGATTATATCAACGTATGGATTTCCACCTCATCCACATCCGGAGCGGACGAGGAGGAGGACAAAAAGGAAGGCAATTACTTTGTGGTGGGTGAGAACCAGCCCACGCCCAGGGGAGTCTATCCCAATGTCATGGATTACACCGTAAACTTCCGCAACAAGAGGGAGACCACGGCCCAGGATGTGACGGTCAGCATGCAGCTCTCAGAGGACGATGCCAAATTCCCCTTTGAAATCAACGACGGCAACTATGACCGCACCTTTGAGCGCGTGCAGCCGGGAGAAACCGTGTCGGCTCCCTACAGCATGGCAATCCGCAAGGATTCCTACACGGGTTATTATCCAATCAAATACACCATCACCTTCCGCTTAAGCTCTGAGGGAGATCTGCACACGGAGGAGGGAACCTTTTACGTACATATCGTGTCCAAGGATAAAGAGGACGACCTGGGTGATTTTAATGCCAACGACAGGACCAGGGCCAGGCTGATTGTGGAGAGCTATCACACGGTCCCGGAGAAAATCTACGCAGGGGACGAGTTTGAGCTGATTCTTAACATGAAGAACGCATCCACCTCGGTTCCTGCCAGCAACATTCTCTTTAACCTGGAGTCGGAGAAGGTATCGGACAGCGCCGTGTTTACCACGGAGTCAGGCACCTCCTCCCTGGTGGTGGACAATATGGCTCCCGGACAGACCACCGAGGTCAGGGCCAGATTCACGGCCAGGGCAGGAGTGGACCAGCGCTCCTACGCCATCACGGTAAAGGAGAAGTACGACAGCCCCGAATTCAAGAACGCGGAGGAAAGCATTGTAGTGGACATCCCTGTAAAGCAGTATGCCCGGTTAAGCACCAGCACCATTGACGTTATGCCGGACAGCTTAACCGTGGGCTCTGAGTCCAATGTCATGTTTGGCATCAACAACACGGGAAAGGTCATCCTCTACAACGTGACCGTGACCTTTGAGGCGGATTCCATCAAGACCACGGACGCCTATGTGGGAAACATCAAGCCGGGTGAAACGGGCAACGTGGACACCATGCTGACAGGCGTGGCCCCCACCCTGGATGAGGGAACGGTGCGCATCCGCATTGATTACGAGGATGAAAACGGCGTTCCCGCCGAACCGGTGGAAAAGGAGCTGACCCTCATGGTCATGGAGGAGATGGAACAGAACTGGGATGATGCGGGAGCGGCCATGGATGCAGGCAGCATGGACGCCGAGGCAGCGCCGTCCTTCTGGAGTAAATATAAGTTCCTGGTGATTGCCGGTGTGGTGGCAGCGGCCGGTATTGCTGCCGCGGTTGTCATCCGAATCAGGAAGAAACGCAAGGCGGCAAGGGAAGAGGATGTGGACGATGAGATTTCCTGATCTCGTAATCATGAGCATTAACAACTTAAGACGCAGGAAGCTGAGAACGGTACTGACCGTGCTGGGAGTTATCATCGGTACGGCGTCCATTGTGGTCATGGTATCCCTGGGAATCGGACTGGACCAGATGTTCATGGAACAGATTTCCTCCTGGGGAAGCCTGACCACCATCAACGTGTATTCCGGCTCATCCTATGGCGGCGCGGTGATGGCTGGAGGGGGCGGGAGCAGCAAATCCTCGGATCCCACCTACATCACAGACGATGTCATAGCACAGTTTGGCCGTCTGCCCCATGTGTCCGGGGTATCCCCGGTCCTGGAAATCAATGTGGTCATGCGCCAGGGAGCCTACGAGGCCCAGTATCTGTCCCTTATGGGCGTAAGCCAGTCCTTTCTGGAGCAGATTCCCCTGGGCGAAGGCAGGCTGCCGGAGCCGGGAGAGATGGGCATGGTGGTGGGCAATACGGTCCAGCAGAATTTTTATAATTCCAAGACAGGCCGCGGGTACTGGGACACAGGCGAGATGCCGGATGTGGACTTTATGAATAAGCCTCTTTTTGTGATTTTTGACGTGGATGCGTATTTCCAGACCAGAAATGGTTCCGTCGGTTCCCAGGAGGACGGCCAGACCCCGGTGAAACCGCCGAAAAAGTATATGCTGAATGCAACCGGAATGGTGGAGGGCGGTCCGGACGACTGGAATTCCTATTCCTATAATGTGTACACGGATATAGACGGCCTGAAGGCCCAGCTGCGCAAGGTGTTTAAAAGGGGAACCGTCATACCGGGGCAGCCCACCAATAAAAAAGGAAAGCCCCTTAACTATCTGACCTATAACCGGGCGCAGATATTTGTGGACGATATGGAATATGTCCAGGAGGTGCAGAAGCAGATAGCGGACATGGGATTCCAGGTCAGCAGCCAGGCGGACTGGATGGAGAGCACGAAACAGCAGTCCAGCATGATACAGGCTGTCCTCGGCGGCATCGGAGCCGTTTCACTGTTCGTGGCAGCCATCGGCATCGCCAACACCATGATGATGTCCATTTATGAGAGGACAAAGGAAATCGGAGTCATGAAGGTACTGGGCTGCGATATGGGAAATATCCGCAACATGTTTCTCATTGAATCCGGTTTTATCGGCTTCATGGGAGGTGTCGCCGGAATTCTTCTCAGTTACAGTATCTCGGTGGTTATCAACCGGTTTGTAAACCTGGAGGAAATGAATGGCCTGACAGGCAGCCTGTCCAGAATACCGCCCTGGCTTTCCGCGGCAGCCGTGGTCTTTGCCATCTTTGTGGGCATGGCAGCCGGATTCATGCCGGCCATGCGCGCCATGAAGCTGAGCCCCCTGGCAGCCATCCGAAATGAATAGGGAAAATATGCCGGTATTGGAGACTGCTTTTCTGAACACTCTTGATTAGTAAAACTTCTAAAAAAAGGTTGCAATATTAGAAAAAAAGATATATATTAATGGTAGGGCGTGTGACTGGCGGATAGTGGAGCAACCACAGGGAGCACGCAGTACCATGAACTAGTTTGAGCCGACCGCCTGGGCATGCATATTTTTTGCGTGTCCGGGAGCCGGCTCTTTTAAGTTTCAGAAACCTATTAAGCCGAATGGAGGAATCAGTATGAATCAGATGTCACTGGAACAGGAGCTGAAAAGCAATTCTTATCCCGGACGGGGAATCGTCATCGGGCGCTCTGATGATGGAACAAAGGCAGTAACCGCCTATTTTATCATGGGCAGAAGCGCCAACAGCCGCAACCGCGTGTTTGTGGTGGATGGGGAAGGGATCCGTACCCAGGCATTTGACCCCGCCAAGTTAGAGGACCCAAGCCTGATTATATATGCCCCTGTACGGGTTCTTGGAAACAAGACTATTGTGACCAACGGGGACCAGACAGACACCATCTACGACGGGATGGATCACCAGATGACCTTTGAGCAGTCCTTACGATGCAGGGAATTCGAGCCAGACGCGCCTAACTACACACCGCGGATCTCCGGCATCTTGCATATTGAAAACGGCAATTACAACTATGCCATGTCCATTTTAAAGAGCGACAACACAAATCCGGATTCCTGCCTGCGCTTTACCTATGCCTATCAGTCACCGGCAGCGGGAGAGGGACGTTTCATCCACACCTACATGCGTGACGGCAATCCACTTCCCAGCTTTGAGGGAGAGCCTAAGAAGGTGGGCATAAGCGGGGACATCGATGCCTTTACGGATTTGGTATGGAACAGCCTTAACGAGGACAACAAGGTGTCCCTGTTCGTGCGTTATATCGATATTGCCGCCGGCACATATGAGACGAGAATCGTAAATAAAAACAAATAAGGAGCGAGGTAACATTATGAAAGAACTGGCACTTAAATACGGCTGTAACCCAAATCAGAAGCCTTCCAGAATATTCATGGAAGGGGACAGGGAGCTTCCCATCACAGTACTGAGCGGCAGACCCGGCTATATCAATTTCATGGACGCGTTAAACGGCTGGCAGCTGGTGAAAGAGCTGAAGACAGCCACAGGACTTCCGGCCGCCGCCTCTTTCAAGCATGTATCCCCTGCCGGGGCAGCCGTGGGCCTGCCTCTTGACGATACGCTGAGGAAGATTTACTGGGTGGACGACATGGGCGAACTCTCACCTCTGGCCAGCGCCTATGCAAGGGCAAGGGGAGCAGACCGCATGTCCTCCTTCGGGGACTTTATCTCTCTGTCCGATGTGTGCGACGCGGACACGGCCAGAATCATTAAGCGGGAGGTGTCTGACGGCGTTATCGCCCCTGGATATGAGCCGGAAGCCCTGGAAATCCTTAAGTCCAAGAAAAACGGTAACTACAATGTCATCCAGATCGATCCGGATTATGAGCCGAAGGCCCTGGAGCGCAAGCAGGTATTCGGCATCACCTTTGAGCAGGGACATAACAACCTGGAGATCAACAGGGACCTTCTGGAGGACATTGTCACTGAGAACAGGTATCTTCCGGATTCTGCCAAGATTGACCTGATGATTTCCCTCATCACCCTGAAATACACGCAGTCCAACTCCGTATGCTATGTAAAAGGCGGACAGGCCATCGGCATCGGCGCGGGACAGCAGTCCAGGGTACACTGTACGCGCCTGGCAGGCAGCAAGGCGGACAACTGGTATCTGCGCCAGGCTCCCCAGGTAATGAACCTTCCTTTTGTGGACAGCATCAAGAGGGCTGACAGGGACAATGCCATTGATGTCTATATGGGAGATGATTACATGGATGTACTGGCTGACGGAAGATGGGAAAAGACCTTCAAGGTAAAGCCTCCTGTATTCACCGCTGAGGAAAAGAGGGCCTGGCTGGACACCATGACAGACGTGGCCCTGGGCTCCGACGCCTTCTTCCCATTTGGTGACAATATTGACAGGGCCAGCAAGAGCGGCGTGAAATACGTGGCGCAGCCCGGAGGTTCTGTCCGCGACGACCAGGTCATCGGGACCTGCAACCAGTACGGAATGGTGATGGCATTTACGGGAATCCGTCTGTTCCACCACTAATGGTTTTATGCAAAGTTTAATAAAGTAAACAGACAGCGCCTGCGGCAAATTCCATAAAAGGGAATGCCATTGGCGCTTTTTTGCGCTGATTTGCAGCATTTTGTTAGTGTTTTGCTCCGCGTTCCCTCTGTATTTCCGGTTGCCCTAATGGCAGACCAAGGGTATAATGGTACATAAATTGTCATTGGGAGGAAAACGGGTATCATGATTACAGATTTAACGGTGGAGCATCCGAAAAAAACACTGTGGCGGTTTGCGCTGCCCATGTTCATAAGCGTCATGTTCCAGCAGTTTTACAATATTGCGGACAGCAGCATTGCGGGCCGGTTTGCGGGGGAGGACGCACTGGCAGCCGTGGGGGCCTCCTATCCCATTACGGTGATATTTATGGCCTTTGCTGTGGGAAGCAACCTGGGAGCTTCCGTGGTGGTGTCCAGGCTCTTTGGGGCAAAGGACATAGGCAGGATGAAGACGGCTGTCCACACGGCATTCATTGCCTGCGGCGCCATGAGCCTGATTCTGACCGTTCTGGGATATGCCTTTTGCGGGGATATGATGCGGGTAATCCATACCCCGGACAACATATTCGCGGAAGGAGAGCTGTACCTTAAGATCTATGTGTACGGGCTGATATTCCTGTTCCTCTACAATGTATGTACAGGCATATTCACGGCCCTGGGGGATTCCAGAACGCCCCTTTATTTCCTTATCGGCTCATCCCTGGGAAATATAGCGCTGGATTACTGGTTCGTGGCCCGGCTGGGACTGGGGGTGGCCGGAGTGGCATGGGCTACCTTTATTGCCCAGGGGGGTTCTGCCATCCTGGCTCTGGGTACCCTGTCCAGGCGTCTGGGCGCCCTTAAGACCGACCGGAAGTCAGTGCTGTTCAGCGCCGCGTTGCTGGGGCAGATAGCAGCCATCGCAGTGCCCAGCATTATGCAGCAGAGCGTATTGTCTGTGGGAAATATGTTTGTCCAGGAAATCGTGAACCGGTATGGATCCGCTGTCATTGCGGGTTATTCCGGCGCCATCAAACTCAATACCTTTGCCATCAATGCATTCATGTCCCTGGGAGGCTGCCTGTCCAGCTATACGGCCCAGAATCTGGGAGCGGGAAAGAAAGAGCGGATTCCCCTGGGCTTTAAGACAGGCGTCAGACTGTCCTTTTATGCCGCGGTTCCTTTTTTCCTGCTGTATTTTGTGTTCAGCCGCCAGATGATGGGACTGTTCCTGGGGGCGGGAAGCACCCGGGCCATACAGTCCGGCATGGAGTTCCTGCGCATTGTAAGCCCCATGTATTTCATGATTTCCATTAAGCTCATGACAGACGGCATCATCCGGGGCTCCGGTGCCATGACCTATTTCGTGCTGGCCACTGTGCCGGATTTAATTCTCCGGATTATCGTGGCCAATATCCTTACGCGGCGTTTCGCAAGCACGGGTATCTGGATGGCCTGGCCCTTTGGATGGATTGCGGCTGCCCTGCTGACTGTGATATTTTACAGGAGGATTGTCACGGGGAAATATCGTATACGTATCTGATGGGGAAAGGTTGCGGTTAGAACCATTCAGCAGAGGTAGTGGTTCATTGGCTGTATTACCACGAGGATTCCTATTATGTACTTAATGTTTCCCTGATAGAAGGCGCCCGCATTACACAGGTCCGGACCCATAGCATCGTGCCCAGTGTCAAATATATCATGAATGGACAGGAAGGATAAAAGCGGCCTGGACAGTGATGGGATCTGCGCCTCCTGGCTGAGATGTGGGCATGGAACATGTGAAGGTTTTGTGAAATGTCTTTCATGGAAGCATTTGACTCTTGAATCATCAAATCCTTTATGCTAGGATAAGTTTATTAAAAATATTAACAAAGCTCTAACAAAAAGGCGGCAATGGTGACAAAAGAAAATAAGATAAAGATTATAAAATATATATGGTATATAGTGGGAACCGTGAGTCTGCTAATGGCCCCAGTGGTGTCATACTTTATGTTTGAGTATGTCACGGGGAACCTGGACACGGTTCCTTATTATATGGCGGTCCTGAACATAGGATGGATTTATGTGCTGTATCTGGCTTTGTTTGCTGTCACGGGGAGGACCAGAATCGCTGTGCCCGCTGCCTCCTGCGTCCTCTATGTCATTTCCCTGGCTGAGACCTTTGTGGTGGCCTTCCGGAGCCGCCCCATTATGCTGTGGGATGTGATGGCATTCAGGACAGCCATGACCGTGTCCGGCAACTATGAATTTTTTATCACCCGCCAGATGAAGACAGCCTTTGTCCTGCTGTTGCTTATGAACGTATTCCTGTGGTTCACACCGCGCCGGGTCAGAGGCTGGAAGCTCCGCCTTGCGGTGGGAGGCGGCATCGCTGCGTCCATAGTGGGTTACGGGGCCTGGTTCTTCGCCGTTCTGGTCCCTTCCTGGGGGCTTGGCATCAACATGTGGGCCATCAACGGGACATACCAGGAATACGGTTATGTGCTGTCCACCGCGGTCTCCCTGCAGTATGTGGTAAAGAAGCCGCCTCAGGGGTACAGTAACGCCAGGCTTAAGGAAATATATAACCGCCTGGAGGAGAGTATATATGCGGAAGCGGGAAATGGTCAGGCTTATCCGGTAAAAAGCCAGGCATATCCGGAGAGCCCGGAGAATCCGGAGAACCCGGAAAACCGGCCGGAGGAGGGGCAGCCTGTAACGCCGGTCAATCTAATATGCATTATGAACGAGAGCCTGGCAGAGCTTAAGACGGCAGGCGATTTTACCACCAATACAGAATATTTCCCCTTTATGGACAGCCTTGAGGAAAACACGGTCAGGGGCAGCCTTTGTGTGCCCGTGTTCGGTTCCATGACGAGCAACACAGAGTTTGAGTTTCTTACCGGGGACTCCATGGCCCTGCTGCCGGCCAATTCCATTGCCTACCAGTTCAATGTAAAACCAGATACCTATTCCATGGTCAGTACCCTGAAGGACCAGGGATATTACAGCGTGGCAATGCACCCTTATCCCGGAGAAAACTGGAACCGGGTGGAATGCTATCAGAATATGGGATTTGATGCGTTCCTGGACCAGGAATTTTACGAGGGCAGCCAGGAACTTCGCAACTATGTAAGCGATGAGGCGGATTACCAGAAGCTGATCCAGGTGGTGGAAGCCAAGGAAAATCCTGAGGATAAGCTGTTTATCTTCAATGTAACCATGCAGAACCACGGCGGATATGAGGGGACCTATGACAATTTTGAACAGGAGGTGTGGCTTACCGGAGAGTACGAGGGAAAATATCCAAAGACGGACCAGTACCTGTCCCTTATGAAGCGGTCGGACCAGGCATTCCAGTATCTGGTGGAGTATTTCAGCCGGATAGATGAGCCTACCATGATTGTCATGTTCGGGGATCACCAGCCCAGCGTGGAGGATGAATTTTACGATGACATAGCCGGCATGCCTAGTTCTGAGATCACGGTGCAGGAACATCTCATGTGGTACGAGACCCCATTTATTATATGGACCAACTACAGCATGCCCTCCGAGGATATGGGGCGTCTCGGGGCTGTTTACCTGTCCTCAGAGGTCCTGTGGAGGGCCAATCTTGAAATGACGCCCTATAACCGGTTCCTGCTTGCCATGAAGGAGGACCTTCCGGTGGTCCATTTCCTGGGCTGTTATGACAGGGAGGGAACCTACTATTACTGGGCCAAGGCAGAGTCGGAGCGTTGCCCCTATCAGGACACGGTACTGGATTATGAGGCCCTTGTGTACAACCACAGCCTGGACCGGAAGAAGTTTAAGGAGTTGTTCGTCATAGATTCGGAAAATAGTATAAGCCAATAAAAACTTGTAAAAGCACTTGGCAAGCTGCCCCCGCATAGAATAAGATTAAGAATATGCAGGGTGGCTTTCTTTGAAGACTTTTCCGAAACCATTATCAGCAGGAGAGGAAAAAGAGTATCTGGAACGCTGCAAAGAGGGCGACCAGTCTGCCAGAGATATGCTGATTGAGCATAATATGCGTCTGGTAGCCCATGTGGTAAAAAAGTATCAGGGCTCTGATTACGACATGGAGGACCTGCTGTCCGTGGGAACCATAGGCCTTATTAAGGCAGTGAATACATTTAACGCAGATAAAGGCTCACGACTGGCCACCTATGCAGCCAGATGCGTGGAAAATGAGATACTGATGCTTCTGCGGGCAAGCAGGAAGTATTCCAAGGAAGTGTCCCTTTTTGAGCCCATTGGAGTAGACAAGGACGGGGAGACCGTCAGTCTGGTGGATGTGATAGAGATGGACAATAAAGAGACGCTGGATACCATGATTTTCAAACAGGATGTAAAGGAGCTTTATGAGGCCTTTGAGTCCTGTCTGACAGAGACAGAGAAGACGGTTCTGGGGATGCGCTACGGGCTGTACCGTGGGAAGGAGCATACCCAGCGGGAGATTGCCGGCAAGCTGGGCATCTCCCGTTCTTATGTGAGCCGGATTGAGAAAAAGGCAATTGAGAAGATACGGACAGAGTTTGCAAAACACGGTTAAGGGGTGCCATTCAAAAAAGGGTGCCATTCAAAAAATATTGTAAAAAGATAGAAGAATTGTGCATTGTTTTATCGCAGCTTTCCCTTTATACTAGTTATAACAGGCGGAACAGTCAGACAGCTTAACCTGTTCCGTCTTTTTGCAGCAATCAATTGTTCGTAAGGAGGAGATATCATGGCTATTTTAGTGACTGGTGGCGCCGGCTATATCGGAAGCCATACCTGTGTGGAACTGCTGACAGCGGGTTATGATGTGGTTGTAGTGGACAACCTTTATAACTCCAGCGAGAAGGCACTGGAGAGAGTAGAGAAGATAACAGGCAGGAAGGTAAAGTTCTACGAGACAGACCTTCTGGACCAGCCGGCCCTTAAAGAAGTGTTTGACAAGGAGAAAATTGATTCGGTCATCCATTTTGCAGGTCTTAAGGCAGTGGGGGAATCCGTGCGCAAGCCTCTGGAGTATTATCACAATAATATCACAGGCACCCTGATTCTCTGCGGTGAGATGCGCAGCCATGGGGTCAAAAATATTGTATTCAGTTCTTCCGCTACCGTGTACGGAGATCCGGCAGAAATTCCCATCACTGAGAGCTGCCCCAAGGGGGAGATTACCAATCCTTACGGACGGACCAAGGGCATGCTGGAGCAGATTCTGACGGATTTACATACGGCGGATCCGGAGTGGAACGTGGTACTGCTGCGCTATTTCAATCCCATCGGCGCCCATGAGAGCGGACTGATTGGAGAGGATCCCAAGGGAATCCCCAACAACCTGGTACCCTATATTGCCCAGGTGGCAGTGGGAAAACTGGACCACCTGAATGTATTTGGCGATGATTATGACACGCCGGACGGTACCGGGGTCAGGGATTACATCCATGTGGTGGACCTGGCAAAGGGCCATGTAAAGGCAGTGCAGAAGCTGCAGGATAAAGAGGGCGTCAGCATCTATAACCTGGGAACCGGTGTGGGCTACAGCGTGCTGGATGTGCTCCATGCATATGAGAAGGCCTGCGGCAGGACGCTGAAATACGAGATTCAGCCCCGCCGTGAAGGCGATGTGGCTACCTGCTATTCCGATTCAGCCAAGGCAAAGCGTGAGCTGGGCTGGGTGGCTGAAAAGGGAATCGAGGAGATGTGCGCTGATTCCTGGAAATGGCAGTCCATGAATCCCAACGGGTACAGGGATTAAAGATAAATCTAAATCCCGGACAGAATGATGTTTCATTGATTTTTCCGATAATTGAGAGGCCTGCGGCCGGATTCGCGTCATATGATATGGCGGGGATGGGCGCAGGCCTCTTTGTAATCGGGTTTCATCCATAGGGATGTCTGAAAATAATAGTTTGTGAATACTGGACTTAAAATAACAGCCTGAAAATAGTTAAAGCATTGATAATGGCATCCCTAAAGATTTGCTGGCGAGCAAAAAGAACAAATGTTCTTTTTGCAATTGCATTTGCCTGAATTCTGTGCTATACTATCAGGACAAACATACGTTCCGGATGGTGATATCATGTTGATACAGGAGAATTTAAGCGTACAGGAAAAGTTAAAGATACTTACGGATGCAGCCAAGTATGACGTGGCCTGCACATCCAGCGGGGTAAGGAGAAAAGGAAAGGCAGGCAGTATAGGAAACACATCGGAAGCCGGAATCTGCCACAGTTTTTCAGCGGACGGCAGATGTATTTCCCTTCTCAAGATTCTGTTTACCAATCAGTGTATCTACGATTGCAAATATTGCGTGAACCGCTGTTCCAATGATGTGGTGAGGACTGCCTTTACGCCGGATGAGGTGTGTAAGCTCACCATTGAATTTTACCGCAGGAATTACATCGAGGGGCTGTTTCTGAGCTCGGGCATTTTGTATAACGCCAATCATACCATGGAGCTGATTTACGAGACCCTGCATAAACTCAGGAACCAGTGGCATTTTAACGGATACATCCATGTGAAGACCATACCGGGGGCTGACCCTGAGCTGGTGGAGCGGATGGGTTTTTTAGCTGACCGCATGAGCATCAATCTGGAGCTTCCCACGGCCGAGGGACTTAAGAATCTGGCTCCCGGGAAGACCAGAGATAAGATATTAAAGCCCATGCGTCAGGTACAGCAGGGCATTGCGGTGTCCAGCCATCTTCTGGGATATGACAGGGAATTTAAGAAGACCTATGCCACGGAGCGGGCTGGTTTTGCAGGCGGCGCTGCCCTGATTCGTCCGGAGCTGGCACAGCCAGACGCTCTTTTGCTGGGAAACCATGGTTTATCCGGCAGCGGTCAGGATGGTCCGGGTGATGGACAGAAGTCCATGGAGAGGGCCGGGAGAGAAAGAAGGCACCTTCCAGACTCCCGGTATGCCAGGACGCCCTTTGTGCCTGCGGGCCAGAGTACCCAGATGATTGTGGGGGCCACACCGGAGAACGATTACCAGATGATGGCTGTCACACAGGCCTTGTATGAGAATTACGGCCTTAAGAGGGTCTTTTATTCTGCCTATGTGCCGGTCAACGACGACAGCTGTCTGCCTTCCGTGACAGCCAGACCTCCTCTGTTAAGGGAACACAGGTTATATCAGGCGGACTGGCTGCTCCGGTTCTATGGATTTAAGGCTGAGGAGCTGCTGTCGGAGGAACAGCCGAATTTCAATGTATTCCTGGACCCCAAGTGCGACTGGGCCCTGCGCCACCTGGAGCTGTTCCCGGTGGAAATCAACAGGGCTTCCTATGGGGAACTTCTCAGGGTCCCCGGCATGGGGGTAAAGTCGGCCCAGAGAATTGTGAATGCCAGAAAGCAGGGCAAACTCCTGTTCGAGGACTTAAAGAAGATGGGGGTGGTCCTTAAGCGGGCCAGATATTTCATTACCTGCAAAGGACGCATGATGGAAGGCGCCAGGCTGGACCAGGATTATATTACATCCTGTCTTGTGGGAGATGAGAGGCGCAAAGCCTGGGATATTGAGAACAGAGACAGCTTCCGCCAGCTCAATCTCTTTGATGACATGCATCTGGAGATGCCGGTGACAAGCGAAGACCATTATGCTTCTGTGACAGGAAGCCTGTAAGGATTGAGGAGGTGGACGATATGACAGTTTACATGTGCGAGCCATGGCTTGAGGGGATTCTCTGCGGCGTATACGATGCATGGTCTGAACCGGCCGGCCATGGGAATGTCCGGCTGGCCGTCAAGGGGGAGTATGAGGAATTGGAGCTTTTTGCGGAGTACAGGGAGGTACAGAGCTGCCCGGAAAAAGCGGAGAAGGTCATCCGTTCTGTGTGCGCTAAACTCTCCCAGGAGATATACAGGAAGGTGTACACCGCCTCCCTGAGCCAGGATCGGGATCGGGCAGATAAGATATACAGGTTCCTGATACAGGCCTTCAGACATGGCCCGTCGGTGCTGGACATGCTTCAGCTTCCGGCCTGCTATGACATATTCGGGCTGTGCCGGAATGTTTACAATGAAAATCATCTGCTGACAGAGTTTCTGCGCTTTTCAGAGACTCCGGGAGGCATACTGGTGTCACGTATCGGTCCGAAGAACGATATCATGACTCTATTGGCACCTCACTTTGCGGACCGGCTGCCGGAGGAAAACTGGGTCATTTATGATGAGAACCATAAAAGGGCAGCAGTCCATCCCGCCGGACGCTCCTGGTTTCTTGTAAATCACCCTCTTGAACCGGAACAGGAAAACAGCGACCAGGGGTGGAGCCACTGGCTGAAGGAGCGGACAGACGAGGAGACTTATGAGGACATGTGGCGTATGTTCTGCGATACCATTGCCATAAGGGAACGCCATAACCCGGTATGCCAGAGAACCCATCTGCCCCTGCGTTTCCGGCCTTATATGACGGAGTTTCAAAAATAGATGGGATAGAAGGCGCAGTGGTCCCCGGATGGTTCCGCAGGAGACATGTTATGGAAAACATGTATGGAAAACATGTGTGGAAAACATGTATGGAAAACACCGGAAACATTCATAGAAAACAGTTTAGATTGCCCCTTGTAATTTTTTGTTCCCTTTAGTATAGTAATTATATCTTTCATTCAAGTGGATAGGATTCTTCCTATCCTGTCTTATATTTAAATCCGGTACGGTATCGTGCCAAAGTTCCACTGATTCATGAAAGTATAGTATGGCTACGATAACAAAGAGAAAGGAGCGGATGGATGTTTACGCGAATCAACAGCGGCGGTATATGGGCTGTGGAGGGAGTTCTGGTTTCAGTGGAGGCGGATGTGTCCGACGGACTTCCGGGATTTTCCATATCAGGACAGCTGGCTTCAGAGGTAAGGGAGTCCCAGGAACGGGTCAGGACAGCCCTTAAAAATTCGGGATTTCGTCTCCCGGCTAAAAAGATAACTGTAAACCTGTCTCCTGCAGGCATACGAAAGGGCGGCACAGCCTATGATCTTCCCATTGCGGTCGCCATATTGGGCGCGTTTCAGATGGTGGGGACGGATGCGCTGGAGGACAGTATGGTAATTGGAGAGCTGGGACTGGACGGCAGGGTGAAACCTGTAAGCGGTGTGCTTTCCCTGGCAGCCATGGCCAGGGAGAAAGGTATCAGGAGATGTTTCCTGCCATTGGAAAATGTGGAGGAGGGCCTGGTGATGGAGGGGGTAGACATGGTGGGGGTGAAATCTCTGGGCCATATGGCAGGTATTCTTAGGGGCGCTGTTTCCATGGAACCGTGCCATGTCCCGCCTCACCGCCCGGAGTACCGCCGTCAGAAGAAAGATGGCCCGGATTACAGGGAGGTCAACGGCCAGGCCATATTGAGAAGGGCAGCGGAGGTGGCGGCAGCCGGCATGCACGGACTGCTTTTGACCGGCAGCGCCGGAACCGGCAAGACCATGATTGCCAGAAGAATCCCCACCATCCTGCCTGGGCTGACGCGGGAGGAGGATATAGAGATATCCAGAATCTACAGTATCTGCGGACTTCTGCCACCAGGCCGTCCCCTTCTGTCTGAGCGGCCTTTCAGAAGTCCTCACCACACCATAACAGCCAGGGCGCTGGCAGGCGGAGGTGTGCCTCCCAGGCCCGGAGAACTGTCCCTGGCTTCGGGAGGCGTACTTTTTTTGGACGAGCTGCCCCATTTTGGCCGCTCAGCGGTGGAAATACTGAGGCAGCCTTTGGAGGAACGGAAAATCACAGTGACAAGGGTATCTGGTAATTATGAATTTCCGGCAGATTTTATGATGGTAGCAGCCATGAACCTGTGTCCATGCGGTTTTTATCCGGACAGGAATCGCTGTAATTGTACGGAAAATCAGATCAGACGATATCTGGGGCATATATCCAGGCCCATACTGGAACGGTTTGATATCTGTGCGCAGGCGGCTCCGGTGACCTTTGGGGAATTGAACCTGGCTCAGGGAGAAAACGAGGATTCGGCATCCATTCGGAAACGGGTGGAGCAGGCCAGAACGCGTCAGGAACGCCGGTTTTCGGGAACCAGGATACGTTTTAACAGCCGCATGGGCATGAAAGAGGTAGAACGGCATTGCTGCCTGGGACCTGAGGAGAAGGCCTTTGCCCAACGGATTTATGAATCAGGAGGCTTCAGTGCCAGAAGGTACCATAAGGCGCTGAAGGTTGCCAGGACCATTGCCGACCTGGAGGACAGCAAGGATATAAAAAAGGAGCATCTGGCAGAGGCATTGGGATACGGGGGACTGGAGGAAAAGATATGGGGATAGAAAATAGTATGGAACAGGATTCAAACCGGAACGCTGATTCCGGCCCGGGGATGGCCCGGGTCCAAAAACTTGAAAAAAGATATCTCTACTGGCTCACCCGTATTCCGGGCTTTGGGGCAGTGACCATACGGCGCATATGGGAGACGGCAGGAAGCTTTGAGAATGCATATTATATAGAAGGAATGGAATTAAAGAAGCAGGGAATTTTGCAAAGCGAGGAAAAATGCCGTACGTATGACCGGTGGAAGGAACAGTTTTCCTGCATGGTCCGGGAATATGACCATCTACAGGAGAAGGGAATCCGTTTCGTAACGCCCCTTGACAGGGAATATCCGAAACGGCTTCTGCATATTTATGACTATCCAATGGGACTTTATGTAAAGGGAGAGCTGCCGGATGAGGAATGTCCCACCGCGGCCATCATAGGGGCCAGGAACTGTACGGAGTACGGGAGACAGGCAGCCGGATTTATGGGAAAGGAGCTGGCAAAGGCAGGCGTGCAGATTGTCAGCGGCCTGGCTCTCGGCATAGACGGGGCCGGGCATGAGGGAGCCCTTAAAGGAAAGGGGAAGACATATGGGGTCCTTGGGTGCGGGGTAAACATATGTTATCCCAGAAGCAATTATTATCTGTATGAGGCAATTCCATCTCAGGGAGGAATTATCTCCGAGTTTGGGCCGGGTGAGGAACCTCTGGCCAGGAATTTTCCCATGCGCAACCGCATCATAAGCGGCCTTTCCGACGTGATTTTGATAATGGAGGCCCGAAAGAAAAGTGGTTCCCTTATAACCGCCAGCCTGGGACTGGAGCAGGGAAAGGAGATATTTGCACTGCCGGGCCGGATTACGGATACCCTGAGCGCAGGGTGCAATGAGCTCATACAGTCAGGCGCGGGGATATTGACCAGCCCTGAGGATGTGCTGGAGTATATGGGCATTTTTCACGAAAAAAAGTGTATTAACCGTGAAAAAGACCAGAAGGGACTTGCCAAGATTGAAAAAATGGTGTATAGTTGCCTAGATTCCGAACCCAGACATCCGGACCAGATTATGGTACAGACAGGACTTTCGGCAGGCCGCTGTATGAGCGCCCTTCTGGAGCTGGAATTGGAAGGACTTGCGGTGAGAACATCGGGACAGAACTACATGAAAACAATCACATAAGTGTCAGGATTTTGGATATCCTCCGGCATTCGCCGGGGTGTGTCTCCATTTTGTGAAAATAAATGAACAGCGAGTAAGGAGTTTTACAATGGCGAATTATCTGGTAATTGTAGAGTCACCAGCAAAAGTGAAAACCATCAAGAAGTTTCTGGGCGCCAACTATGAGGTAGATGCATCGGGAGGCCATGTCAGGGATCTTCCAAAGAGCCAGTTGGGATTTGATGCGGAGCATGACTATGAGCCCAAGTACATTACAATCAGAGGAAAGGGAGACGTTCTGGCTAAGCTGCGCAAGGAAGTGAAGAAGGCAGACAAGATCTATCTTGCAACGGACCCTGACCGCGAGGGAGAGGCCATTTCATGGCATCTGATGAAGGCTCTTAAGCTGGATGAGCTTAAGAGTAAGGATGTTTACCGCATCAGTTTCAATGAAATTACGAAGAACGCGGTTAAGGCATCCTTCAAGACTCCCAGGGAGCTTGACATGAACCTGGTGAATGCCCAGCAGACCAGAAGGATGCTGGATCGTATGGTGGGTTACCGGATTAGTCCGCTTTTGTGGGCAAAGGTCAAGAGAGGATTGAGTGCAGGCCGTGTACAGTCCGTTGCTCTGCGGATGATTTGCGACCGCGAGGACGAAATCAATGCATTCATTCCTGAGGAATACTGGAATCTGGAGGCAGACTTTCTCCTGAAAGGAAATAAGAAGCCTTTGGCGGCAAAATATTATGGGACCAGGGATTCCAAGGGCGGTAAGACAGTTATCCGCAACAAAGAAGAGCTGGATCAGATATTAAGCCAGTTAGAGGGATGCAGATATGAGGTGGAGGAAGTAAAGAGAGGGGAGCGGGTAAAGAAGGCGCCCATCCCGTTTACAACCAGTACTCTGCAGCAGGAAGCCTCCAAGGCGCTGAACTTTTCCACACAAAAAACCATGCGTCTGGCCCAGCAGCTCTATGAAGGCGTGGAGGTAAAAGGCAAGGGAACCCTGGGTCTTATCACCTACCTGCGTACGGATTCCACCAGAATCGCAGACGAGGCGGACACAGCGGCCAGGGCATTTGTAAAGGAACATTACGGCGAGAAGTATGCTGCTCAGGGAAGCCAGGCTAAAAAAGAGGGCGCTAAGATACAGGACGCGCACGAGGCCATCCGTCCCACTGACATAACATTGACTCCGACCATTGTAAAGGAATCCCTGCAAAGAGACCTGTTCCGGTTATACCAGTTAATCTGGAAGCGGTTTACAGCCAGCCGTATGGCGCCGGCCGTATATGAGACCACCTCTGTAAAGATTGGGGCGGGCAGCCACCTGTTCACCACATCGGCCTCCAAGCTGGATTTTGAAGGCTTTATGTCTGTTTATGTGGAAGCGGACGATGAGGAAGAGAAAAATCAGGTCCTTGGCAACCTGGAAAAGGGGGCCGTCCTTAAGCTGGAGCAGCTGGACCCAAGCCAGCATTTTACCCAGCCTCCGGCCCATTATACGGAGGCATCCCTGGTAAAGGCTCTGGAGGAGCAGGGCATAGGACGTCCGAGTACCTATGCACCCACCATAACCACCATCATTGCCAGAAGATATGTGGTAAAGGAGAACAAGAATCTCTATGTGACTGAGCTGGGGGATGTGGTAAACCGCATCATGAAGAATTCCTTTCCAAGCATCGTAGACCCTAATTTTACAGCCAATATGGAATCCCTGCTGGATAAAGTGGCGGACGGTACCGTTGCCTGGAAAACCGTTGTCAGCAACTTCTATCCTGATCTGGATGAGGCTGTTAAGACAGCTGAGAAGGAGCTGGAATCCGTAAAGATTGCGGATGAGGTGTCAGATGTGGTCTGCGACCTGTGCGGACGCCAGATGGTGATTAAGTACGGTCCTCACGGCAAGTTCCTGGCATGCCCGGGATTTCCGGAGTGCAAGAACACCAAGCCTTACCTTGAAAAAATCGGGATTCCATGTCCGAAGTGCGGTAAGGAACTGGTGCGCAGGAAGACAAAGAAGGGACGTCTCTACTATGGATGCGAGGCCAGTCCTGACTGCGACTTCATGTCCTGGCAGAAGCCTTCCACCCAGAAATGCCCGGTCTGCGGATCCTATATGGTGGAGAAAGGAAATAAGCTTTTGTGTGCCGGCGAGACCTGCGGGTACCGCATGGATAAGACTGAAAAATAGAAAAATTTGTAAAAACAAAAAAGGAAAAATATCAAAATCTTAAAATAATCGAAAACTTCAAAAAACTCTTGTTATTGCTTAAAAATTGTGTTAAAATTCTAGTATTAGTAGAGTATTTTTGGGTGATATACAATTTGGATAAGGAGGCTTTCGGAGATGAGTGTTCAATTGTTGGACAAAACAAGAAAAATCAACAAGCTATTGCATAACAATAATTCTCATAAAGTTGTTTTCAATGACATCTGTAAAGTTTTAAGTGAGATATTGTTATCCAATATCCTGGTAATCAGCAAGAAGGGCAAGGTTCTGGGGGTGAGTATCTGTTCTGGGGTAGATGAGATAGAGGAACTTATCGAAGACCAGGTCGGAGGATACGTGGATAAGATGCTGAATGAACGTCTTTTAAGCGTTTTGTCCACAAAAGAGAACGTGAATCTTGCCACCCTTGGCTTTGCTGAGGAGAATGTAAAAAAGTATCAGGCCATCATTACTCCCATTGATATAGCGGGAGAGAGGCTGGGAACACTTTTCATTTATAAGTCAGATTCCCAGTATGATATTGACGATATCATACTGAGCGAATACGGAACCACCGTGGTGGGCCTGGAGATGATGCGTTCTGTCAATGAGGAGAATGCAGAGGAAACCAGGAAGGTGCAGATAGTAAAATCAGCCATCAGTACCTTATCCTTCTCCGAACTGGAGGCTATCATCCATATATTCGAGGAACTGGATGGAAACGAGGGCATCCTGGTAGCCAGCAAGATTGCCGACCGCGTGGGCATTACCCGTTCCGTGATTGTCAATGCCCTCCGCAAGTTTGAGAGCGCCGGTGTCATTGAATCCCGATCCTCAGGCATGAAGGGAACCTATATCAAGGTCCTGAATGACGTGGTCTTTGATGAACTGAAGGCAATCAAGGCATCCAACTCAAATTTAAAGTAGATATCAGGCGGCCGGATAAAGCAGATGGCGGATAGCCGGATAATATAGAGTCAGATAAATATAGGGCAGTTTGCGGGAAAACTTATTAAAAGTGCTTGCAAGCTGCCATATTTTGTGATATATTTGAAAGGCTGACAAAAAACACGTCTGTGGATTCTGCGGGACGGTGCCTGACCAGTAGTTTGGCAGGTCTTCCGGGAAGTGTCAGAAGCAGGCGGAAGAGCCTGAACTCCCATACGCGACGGAGCAGGCTAAAAACCAAATGGAGGTAAATAACATGAGCGTAATTTCTATGAAGCAGTTACTGGAAGCTGGTGTACATTTCGGTCACCAGACAAGGAGATGGAACCCTAAGATGGCTCCATACATCTATACCGAGAGAAACGGTATCTATATCATTGACTTACAGAAGTCCGTAGGCAAGGTAGATGAGGCTTACAAGGCTGTATCCGACATTGCTGCGGACGGCGGCACCATCCTGTTCGTAGGTACAAAGAAGCAGGCTCAGGAAGCCATTAAGGCTGAGGCAGAGCGCTGCGGAATGTACTTTGTAAACGAGAGATGGCTGGGAGGCATGCTGACCAACTTCAAGACCATCCAGAGCCGTATTGACAGACTGAAAGAAATCGAGACCATGTCTCAGGACGGAACATTCGATGTTCTTCCTAAGAAGGAAGTAATCGCCCTGAAGAAAGAGTGGGACAAGTTAGAGAGAAACCTTGGCGGAATCAAGGATATGAAGAGACTGCCAGATGCAATCTTCATCGTTGACCCGAAGAAGGAGCACATCTGCGTACAGGAAGCTCACACACTGGGTATACCGTTAATCGGTATTGTTGATACTAACTGTGATCCGGAAGAACTGGATTATGTAATTCCTGGCAATGATGATGCCATCAGAGCCGTTAAGCTGATTGTTTCCAAGATGGCTGATGCTGTTATCGAAGCAAAGCAGGGAGAAGTTTTAGAGGGCGCAATGGAAATCGAGATTCCTGCCCAGGCTTTTGAGACAGAGGCTGTTGAGGCTTAATTAAAACTTTAAAATTGGAGGAAGATGAAATGGCAGCAGTAACCGCAGCAATGGTAAAAGAGTTAAGAGAGATGACCGGTGCCGGAATGATGGACTGCAAGAAGGCTCTTGCAGCTACTGACGGAGATATGGATAAGGCAGTAGAGTTCTTAAGGGAAAAGGGACTTGCCGGAGCAGCCAAGAAGGCCGGACGTATTGCAGCAGAAGGCATCGTAGCTACAACGGCAGCTGCTGATGAGAAGAAGGCTGTTATCGTAGAGGTTAACGCTGAGACTGACTTTGTTGCCAAGAACGAGAAGTTCCGGACATATGTTGCAGATGTTGCAGCACAGGCACTTACCACTTCCGCTAAGGATTTAGACGCATTCATGGAGGAGAGATGGGCTAAGGACGAGACCTTGTCCGTAAAGGAGGCACTTGCTTCCCAGATTGCCGTTATCGGCGAGAACATGAACATCCGTCGTTTTGAGCAGGTTGAGGAGGCAAATGGTTTTGTCGCATCCTACATCCATGCAGGCGGAAAGATTGGCGTTCTGGTAGACGTAGAGACAGATGTTGTCAACGATGACATTAAGGATATGGCAAAGAACGTGGCTATGCAGGCAGCGGCTTTAAAGCCAATGTTCACCAGCAGAGACGAAGTAAGCGCTGATTACATCGCAAAAGAGACAGAAATCCTTACAGCCGCAGCTAAAAATGAGAAGCCGGATGCCAACGACAAGATTATTGAGGGCATGGTAAAGGGCCGTATCAACAAAGAGCTGAAAGAAACCTGCCTGTTGGATCAGGTTTATGTAAAGGCAGAAGACGGCAAGCAGAGCGTTTCCCAGTATGTTGCAGCTGTAGCAAAGGCTAACGGCGCTTCTATCAAGGTAAAGAAGTTTGTACGTTTCGAGACCGGCGAAGGCCTGGAGAAGAAGAACGAGGACTTTGCTGCTGAGGTAGCAAAGCAGATGGGAATGTAATCCCCATTTCTTACTGAAATAAGTAAAATGGAATAAAAACAGAGGACCGTAACAGGACATAGAACGTCTTTTGCGGTCCTTTTTAACTTCTTATGTCTCTCACCATTCAGCAATGGAGTATTATGGGATAAGTGACCAGATTTTATACCAAAAGACGGGATTTTTATTAAAACCTTATCAGCAACAGCTTTCTATATCAGATCGATTTTTTGAAATACGCAAAGAAAAATAGGCTTGAGTAAACGTTATTTAACAAGAGATTGCCATGAGGAAAAATATGATAGCACTTGGCGTTTAATTGTTCCTCTTGGAATCAATACTTTGAAAAATGGAGGATAGGGTATGGTAATTTATGATAGAGGACAGCTTGGACAGGCAGCAAAGGGAAGCGGCTTTGTACGTGACATATTTGAAAAAAGCGGGCGGAACGGCAATCAACATGACAATTTTTGATTTGCCACGTTTGTCTGTGGACTTGGATCTTATTTTACTCCGAATTTGTCCTTGGAGGATATGAGAGCAGAAAGAGAGAATTACGGAATTACTTAAAAAGTATATGCAGGAAGAGGGGGATTTCTGAGATAATACACATGCTAGAAAGACACAAAGATCATAAAAATTATTATACAATTAAAGAAAAATACGCAAGTCATATAATCAAAATGGAAGCGCAATTTCTGGTGGAAAGCAGTGAGTTTACGTACATAAACGGCATGCCGGGGGCATTGGCAGAGTCATATAATGAGCCTTCCATGCCGGAACAGTCCTGCATGCAGCTGTTGCATTCGGAGGCGGGGAGAGGCGGTTTTTTCGCAGAGTACTGCGGGAAAGATTGGCTGAAATACCCCATGTTCTCACCATCTCTCTTTATTTCCAGTATGTCAGTATGTCCCAGGTATTTCATTAGCGTAACATTACTTTCGGGTAATTAGTTGATGGAAAATCATGTAAATTAATAAAAACAATAAAAGAAAGCACCTCTTTGTGGTATGATTGAATTTGCGAAAACGATCACAACAAAGGAAGGTGCTTTTTATAGATATATATGACAGATGCAAGGAGAGCTGCGCCAGAGAAATGGAAAACAGTTTGCCGGGCTGATTGGGTATGGCTTCCCAATCACGGTTTATTCCGGCACCCGTTTATACAGGATAGGCTGGTCATAGCCGAATGTTCTCTTTCCGTTTACTTCTATTGTTTCAGATACTTCCAAACAGTCCTTTGAGAAGCGCTCAAGCAACTGAAATTTCATCACCGGCGTAAACATGCTGATGCTGCCACCCTCCCAAACGCCGTTCTTTTCCCGGAACAGTGCAGGAGTAAACCTCTCAGAAAGCTTTAAACACAGGAAATCCGCCGTGGTCATATTTTTGTAGGAAAACCCCGCTTTGTTATTGCCCTCCGGTATTTCATAAGAGGTCAGCAAAATTCCTTCCGGTTTCTCTGTGAACAAGAACAGGTGGGAAGATGCATGCCGTTTACCGTTTACCTCGTAAATACTTTCTTCCACCATGAATTTCCCCGGAAAATCCAACGGCAGGTTGTTGATCTTATCATTGCAGGCCGTATTGATGTGCTCCGCATAAGGAAAGTTCCTTTCCGCTTTCTGTAATGAGCTGTACTGTTCTTTGTTGTTGAAGCTGCCGGTCAGCAGTGCCATAAATTCGTCCAGTTTTGCCATATGTGCTCCCTTCTATATACAAATGTCATTTCAACCAAGGATATTTATTAAAACAATTCCCAGGACAACTGTCAGCAAGATGAGAACCGTAAAAAACATCCCCGCCAGTTTGACTATCCGCTTTGCCTGGGCCGAACCCTGCTGCATTAGTTTTCCCGGTAGCTGTTCCAGTTCATCCGCGGCCGGTTGTCCAAATTTCTGGGAAATCCAGTTTGGGTTGTATTTGTCATTATTCTTACCATAGGAATGGCTCACGGAAATCTCGACAGGGTTCCTGGTGAGTTTTCCGCTATTTTAAGGTAATCCCTTCTTCAATCATTTTGTAATGTGTTGTAAGAGGGTTCTCACCCAAGGTATCCGTAAAGGTAAGCTCCCGCATGTTCTCCGCGTTAAAGGGTAAAGAAACCTTCATCCATGGGGCTTTTGCGCGAAATAATGTTTGCCCATTTGAGGACACTTCAAACAAATTCTCGAAATTTGATTTTGTCTGCTGTATTGTAACAAGCATATTTAATCCTTTCCGTTTAAGAATTATATCATACATCAAATAAGAGTATTTGACAAGGGTAGAATGCGAAGTGATGAAGCAGTGATGAAGTGTCCCCTGCAGTGTTGTTTTTTATTGCCATTCAGGGTTATGGAGAGTGATTTCCATTGTTTTACGATACCCTGGTCAGGAAACTTTACGGGTTGTGTATGAAATATAGCTGGCATTCCCTGCTTTCCGTAACTCTTTCCGCCTTGTTCTGCCTGTTGCCGGAGGGTGAACAGAACGCAGTGGGTTAAAGAATTAAATATAAACTATAAGTTAAATTAAGAGTAACAATTAATATGAGTAATTTGACTTCATGATTCCACATCCCTAAAATAAAAAGAGAGGAAGAGAGGTGGGAGAAATGAAGTTTGTAAAGGGAGGAAATGTTTCACGCCTGTTAGAGGGCATAAGTATTCCAAAAATGTTTCACGCAAAGCAGGAATTTGATGACGCAAAGATTACTCCTGAGGATATTCCGGCGGTTGTGTACAGGGAACTGTCAAAGCCGGGGATTGGTGAGACCATTAAGCCGGGGATGAGCATTGCTGTTACGGCGGGAAGCCGGGGAGTGGCAAACGTGAATGTAATTACCAGAGCAATTGTGGATTTCTGCAAGGAAAAGGGAGCTCATCCCTTCATTGTACCGGCCATGGGAAGTCATGGAGGAGCTCTGGCAGAGGGGCAGAAGGAGCTTCTGGCAGGGTATGATATAACAGAGGAATCCATGGGATGTCCCATTAAATCTTCCATGGAAACCGTACTCCTGGGATATTCCCAATATGGAAAGCCCGTGTATCAGGATAAATATGCCTATGAAGCTGACGGAATCATCATTTCCTGCCGTATCAAACCACACAATGCCTTCCGCGGTCCCTATGAGAGCGGCGTGTGCAAGATGATGGTGGTGGGACTGGGAAAACAGACGGGCGCGGAGAGTGTTCACAGCGACGGTCTTGGAAATATGGCCAGGAATCTGCCGGCCAATGCCAGGGTGGTGCTGGAGCGTTCCAGTATTCTGTTTGCCATTCCCTGTGTGGAAAATGCATACGATGAGACATCCATAATAGAAGCCATTCCCAGGGAGGCGATCATGGACAGAGAGCCGGAACTTCTGAAAACCGCGTTTTCCAACATGCCCGGCATTCTGGTGGGAGAAGCAGATGTTCTGATAGTCAATGAGATGGGGAAAAACTTCAGCGGTACCGGAGTGGACCCAAATATTTCCGGGACCTGGTCAACGGAGTTTGGCAAGGGAGGTCTAAAGGTAAAACGGACCTGTTTCCTGGACCTGACAGACTGCTCCCACGGCAATGCCAATGGAATGGGATTGGCGGACATCATTACCGCCAGGCTCTATGAAAAGCTGGATCCGAAAGTCATTTATCCTAACTGCTTTACCAGCACAGTACTACGCTCCGGCATGATGCCGCCGGTGGTTGCCACGGACAAGGAGGCAATTCAGGCATGTATCCGCACGGCTAACCAGATTGACCGGGACAATTGCCGGATAATAAGAATAAAGAATACGCTGCATGTGGGAGAGATCATGCTTTCACAGGCATACTATGAGGATGTGGTCAGGGGAAGATACAAAGGAGTGACAGCTGTGTCGGAACCAGAAGAGCTGCGGTTTGACCCGCAGGAGAATCTGATTACGCCAATGCTGTCTTAATGCGGATTAAAAAACTCCTTGCATACAAAGGAAAAATCTGTCATAATATCATCAGAATTTGTTTACAGAAGAAGGGGGTCCATATGGACTATTTGTATTGCATGCCTGATTTGAACAGCACCAGGGAAAACTGTGAGAAGATACATAACATACTGGCAAGGATGTCCGACCGGTATAAACTGAACATTGTACCTGAGCCGGTTAAGGCAAAGTATTTCGGCGGCCTGGATTACTACAAGAAATATCGGATTTATAAGGAGATTCGGGAAATCGGGGGCAACAGCGGGGAAGCATACCTGCAGGCGGATGAGAAAGAGATGATTCTCAGCGTATGTAAGAACCAGCAGGAGCAGGAGCTTATGAAAGGCTGTATTTATGCGTATTGCTATCCGGCACAGATGGTGCTTAAATCATTCAATGACAGAGATAAAAAGAAATAACCAGCTGATATGACGGACAAAGAGAGGAAGGCTTGCCTGACCTCTCTTTTTTGACTCAGGACGTCTTCGGCCCGGTCTCTGGGCTCCGCATGGTCAAATCCACAAAGTTCGGTATGTCCCCCGAAGTCCGGCCAAATCCCGGATAGTGCCATCCATACACTTAAGGAGCGTGGAGCCTGAAAGGGCGATTTCCAGCGTTATGATAATATTGAAGCCGTCTATGTGCACCTCCTTTCCAGGAACCGGGCCAATGACTTCCCGGTTTCCGCGTAAGGCGGCTGCCTGGCGGGAGGAGGTGGCCCGGACCAGAGCAAGGCGCTGCCGTTCGGACAGCAGATAGTGATTTCCTGTAAATACAGAGGCATTTTTCATGGGATATCCACGTTCAATCAGATACAGGAGGTCTTTTTGTGCCTGGCACAGCTTCCCCAGGCTTTCCTCCCTGTAAAAAAATGCCTCATCCTCCGGCACATAACTCCGTCTGACCTGTTCCATGTGTGTCCTTCTTTTTGACTGTTGATACAAACTGTTTATAGTATAAGATAATTGGAAAGGAATTACAATCCAAAGTATTTTATACTACAACCGGGCGCGGCATGATATAATACAGATAACAGCCAGAGAAAACACCGGAAAGACAAAAAATATTTTATCACAGAGGTCACAGTCATGTTATACCAAATTTCAAACGGAACCGTATCAGTGGGCGGCGAGCTGATTCTCTCCCACATTGATTTTGAAATACGCGGAAATGAAAAGATAGCAGTGGTGGGTAAGAACGGAGCAGGCAAGACAACCCTGTTAAAACTTGTAGCAGGGGAACTGTCCCTGGACCGGGATGACAGGCGCGAGGGGGCGGGAATACGGTGTTCGCGCCAGCTCACAGTAGGGATGCTTTCCCAGCAGGCTTTTAAGGACGGGAGCAGGACCGTGGAGGAGGAACTTTTAGAGGCATGTCCCTGTCGGGATACCTTTGAGAGGGAACGCTTTGAATACGAGCGTGAGTACGATACACTCTTTACCGGTTTCGGGTTTCCAAAGGAGGATAAGAAAAAGCGGATAAGCCAGTTTTCCGGCGGAGAACAGACCAAGATAGCCTTAATCCGCCTGCTCCTTGAAAAACCGGATATACTGCTCCTGGACGAGCCCACCAATCATCTGGATATGGAGACAGCCGGGTGGCTGGAACGGTATATGAAACATTACAAAAACGCGGTGGTAATGGTTTCCCATGACCGCTTTTTCCTGGACCAGGCTGCGGATGTTGTCTACGAGCTGTCCGGAAAAGTATTGAGACGGTATCCGGGCAATTATACCCATTACCGGGAAGAAAAGCTGAAACAGATTCAGCTTCAAAAAAAGGCATATGAGCGCCAGCAGGAGGAGCTGGCCCGCCTGGAAGGTCTGGTGGAACGCTTTAAGCACAAACCAAATAAGGCTTCATTTGCCAGGGCAAAGAGAAAGACAATGGAGCACATGGAACGTGTGGAAAAACCTCAGGAGGATGATGTCCATATCTTTACGGGTGAGATTAATCCTCTGCTGCCTGGAAGCAGATGGGTATTCACTTCAGAACACCTGAAAATCGGATATGAAAGACCGCTGCTTGAAATTACCATGCGTATACGGCGCGGACAGAAGATTGCTCTTTTGGGACCAAATGGAGCGGGTAAGACCACGTTTTTAAAGACCATAGCCGGTTTCCTGCCGCCTCTGGAAGGGAGTTATTCTCTGGGAAATCAGACCACCATTGGTTATTTCGATCAGCACAGCGGGGCCATCCAGTCGGAGCAGACTGTTCTGGAGCATTTTGCGGCCCAATTTCCTGCTTTGACGGAGAAGGAGGCCAGAAGCATCCTTGGCGCATATTTGTTTGGCGGAAGGGACGCGCAGAAGAAGGTCAGCTCTCTTTCCGGTGGAGAGAAGGCAAGACTGGTGCTGGCGGAGCTTTTGCAGAGCCGCCCCAATTTCCTGATTCTGGACGAGCCCACCAACCATATGGATATCCGGGCAAAGGAAACGCTGGAATCCGCGTTTTGTGCCTATAAGGGAACGATTCTGTTTGTGTCCCATGACAGGTATTTTATCCGGCAGGTGGCAGATGCGGTGATGATATTTGAACATCAATCCGTGATGTATTATCCCTTTGGGTATGAGCATTATCTGGAACGCAAGGCCAGGGAGAACCAGAACGGTTCCATGGCAGCACAGATAAAAGCAGAGGAGCAGGCACTGATAGCGGGTATGCGCGCGGTGCCAAAGGCGGAACGCCACCGGTTAAGAGAAATACCGGAGGATGAGGCATACCGGGAATGGAACATGCGTCTGGCGGCCGAACGTCTGGAGCCTGCCGGGAATGCGGTGGAATATCTGACCGGACAGGTGAGGGAACTTAAGGCCATGTGGCAGGGATCCGAAGCGTACTGGAATGGCGGAGTCTGGGATCGGATGGATGAATATGAAAACCAGTGCCTGCGCCTGAAACAGGCCTGGGAGGAATGGCACAGGGCCTGTATGGAATGGCTGGATAAGGCTCAGGAGATGGAGGTTTTATAGTCAGGGGTAATACAGCAAAAAGAAGGTTTTGTCAGGCAGAAGGGAGGTTTTCCATGTTTTGGGGAAAATACGAGAAGGAACGGCTGAAAAGGACATATCATGCGAAGCTGCCCCAAGCCATATCCAGGCTGGAAAAAATGGATATGTCCAGTCTTTCCCAGGTATACTGTGCAGTGGCAACAGAGGACCGGAAGCTGGTACAAAGCGGGGGAAGGGCCATAGGGATGGTTATGAAGCATATGACCATGAAGCAGGTGATACGGCTCAGCGAACATTTCCGGCAGTATACCTCCATGGAATGGAGCATTGACTGGAAAGAACTGGATATAAGGGAGAAAAAGGACTGGTATCGGTCGGATAGGGATTACTTCTGGGTATTGGCCCTGGGAAGCTTTCATCCCAAGGGCTATTACCGCCAGGTCTGTCTGGAGGAGATAGCTGGTTATCCGAACGCGCTCCCCTTTCTTGTGCTCCGCCTCAATGACTGGGTGGGACAGGTGCGTTTGGCTGCTGCCCGGGCAGTATTAACCCGCCTGGAGATATGTCCACTGGATGAATTGTTTATGGCCATGATGGCCCTGGATAAGGTAAAACGCTCCGGGAGAAAGGACGACCGGACTGCTGACACACTACCAGTGTTCCATGGAAATGATTGACTGCTATTTGCTGCGCCGCAGTTCCTGTATCAGGCGAAAGGCCCTGGAGTATAAATACCATGTACTTAAATGCGCCTGGCCGGGTGTGGAGAACTTGCTGCTGGATGTCAATTACGGCATACGGGCGGAATCATAAAGATAGACGTGCATGGAAAAAACACAGAGGAGGCAAAAAGGACAATCGATATGCAGATACATGCTGCGGAAAAAAGCATCTGCCGGATTCGTGTCATTCACGGATATAACGGAGGCACGCGGATTCGGAGCATGCTTCGGGAAGAATACGGTTACGGCAGGGAGCCGGCGGTGAAACGAATCGAGATGGGAGACAATCAGGGCATCACGGAGCTGGTGCTCAGGGAGTTTTGAATATATGAGAAACAGAGGTTTTAAAGGTGAAATAAGAAAGAAATAGATGCGGGCAAGGGGGGCGTTCAGAATATGGAGATTGCAAGAAACGGGGCGGTATGGTAGACTACTATTGCGGTACGTGGTACATAACATGCGCGGTATGCAGAAGGAACAGCATAGTAAGTACAGCATAATTAGTACGGCATAATAGGAACGACATAAGTATGAAAGGATATATTTGAATGCAGATTTTATTGATTAAGATAGCGGTGATTGTTGTATTCTGGAGCGGGGGAATGTTCGCGCTCAACAAGATATTCGGGATGATTCTGAAGCGGAAGGAACAGATTCACATTAAGTTTCTCCGGAGCATGTCCAAGGTCGTGCTGACAATCATAGCCTTTATCTGCATCAGCGGCCTTTTCAATACCACAAAGGCCCTGAGCGCTACCCTGCTAACCAGTTCATCTCTGTTAGTAGCCATCGTGGGTTTTGCGGCCCAGCAGGTTCTGGCGGACGTCATAAGCGGCGTCATGCTCAGCTGGTCCCGCCCCTTTAATCTGGGGGAGAAAGTGAATATAAGCAGTTTGGGTATCTCCGGAATCGTGGAGGATATGACGGTGCGCCATACCGTAATCCGGACCTATCACAACAGCCGTATGATTATTCCCAACAGTGTCATCAATAAGGCAATCGTGGAAAACAGCAACTATAACAATGATTATATAGGCAATTACATGGAAGTCTCGGTCAGCTATGAAAGCAACCTGGAACAGGCAATCGAAGTAATGCGGGAGACCATTGCCTCCTATCCGCTGGTGGTGGACATCCGCCCGGACCCGTCAGAGGGAAATAAGGTCAATGTGGCGGTAAAGGAACTGGGGGATGACGGAATCATTCTTAAATCCACGGTCTGGACCAGGAACATTGATGACAATTTCACTGCCTGCAGCGACATACGCCGGCTCATTAAGAAAAATTTTGATGCCGCGGGTATTTCCATTCCATACAGACATGTCCATGTGGTTACCGGAAATTCAGATAAGAAATTGGAAAATAATGGAATAATACAGAAATAAAGGAGGGTCACTAATATGAAGGTAGGTATGATTGGAGCCGGGTCAATTGCCGGTATCATGGCAGGTACCATCAAAGAGATGGACTGCGCACAAAATTATGCGGTGGCTGCCAGGGACTACGGAAGGGCAGCTGAATTTGCACAAAAGTATGGTTTTGAGAAAGCCTGTGGATCTTATGAGGAACTGGTGGAGGATGCCGGGGTAGAGCTTGTGTACATTGCCACGCCTCATTCGCACCATTATGAGCATATTAAATTATGCCTGAACCACGGAAAGCATGTACTGTGCGAAAAGTCCTTTACGGTCAATGAATCACAGGCCAGGGAAGTGCTTGAACTGGCCAGGGAAAAGAAACTGCTTTTGACAGAGGCTATCTGGACCCGGTATATGCCCATGAGGAAAACCCTGGACGACGTGCTGCTAAGCGGCGTCATAGGCAGGCCATATATGCTCACGGCCAACCTGGGCTATATCATCAGCGGAAAAGAGCGTATTATGCGTCCTGAGCTGGCAGGAGGAGCCCTTTTGGATGTGGGAATCTACCCGCTTAATTTTGCGTCTATGGTGTTTGGGGATGAGGTGGACACCATAACCGGCACCGCGGTGATGACAGAGACCGGCGTGGACGCTCAGAACAGCATCACCATCACCTATAAGGATGGCAGGATGGCGGTTCTGTGCAGCAGCGCAATGGGACTCAGCGACCGCCGGGGCATCATCTATGGTGACAATGGATTTATAGAGGTGGAGAACATCAACAACTGTGAGGGCATCCGGATCTATGACCGCTCCAGGAACATGATTGCTTCCTACGATACCCCCAAACAGATCAGCGGGTATGAATATGAGGTGGAGGCCTGCCTGCGGGCGATTGAAGAGGGAGCGTTGGAGTGCCCTGAAATGCCTCATGAGGAAACGCTGCGGATGATGGGGTGGATGGATGAGCTTCGCAGACAGTGGGGATTGGTTTATCCGATGGAGAAATAAAAATCAATGAATCCATTTATGCCCAGTGGAAGCCGTAACAGGATATTTGAATTGAATATGGAAATAATACAGAAAACGCGGGAATCCTTCAACGGAACCTGCGTTTTCTGGTATATGATATGTTTTCTGGCATTTTCTGGCATTACATCTTCATCTTAAGCTTCTCTTCCTCAATGGTAACTCTGGACTCATCCAGGGTAGTTCCCATGACCTTTATGAGCACATCCTGCTTCATGGTGGGAGCGTAGTAGAAACCCTGCTGATACTCGCACTGATAGCTGTTCAGGGCATTCAGCTGGTTCTCTGTCTCCACACCCTCCGCGATGATATGGATGCCCAGTTCCCTGGCAATCTGAATCAGTCCGCCTGCGATGGAAGCCGATTTGGGATTGGTCTCCAGCTGCCATACAAACATGCGCTCCAGCTTCACTGTATTGATAGGAAGGTCCAGGATACTGCTGACAGGAGCGCATCCGGAGCCAAAGTTGTTGAGTACCAGCTCCACACCCATGTCGGAGAGTTCCTGCATGGTGATGTTTACATTCAGATATACATTGGACAGAGCGCTGTCGTCTACCTCCAGGGCCAGCCTGCCCTTGGGTATCTGGTAGATCTCAAGGATCTTTGTCACCTGATCCAGAAAATCCTCCTGAACCAGAAGCACCGGAGAAACCGGGATACAGATGGAGTCAAATTCCCTTCCGGTATTCATCAGTTCGCTTATACATTTTCCCGCATGGTCCAGGGCGTAATATCCAATGGCCCTGATTTGACCGGAATCCTCTGCTATGGGCATAAACTCAGCGGCGCCCACCAGCCCGATGCCCTGAATGAAGATTCTCATGTAGGAATCAGCCCTTGTGAAACGGCCTTCCTTCAGGTTATAGGTAGGACGGTAGCGGACTTCCAGCTCATTCTTTTCCAGGGCTGTCTGAAGGTACATGGCAACAGCCTGGCGGCGGACAAACTGGGTATGCATGCTGCTGTCATATACAGCCATCTGGTTTGGTCCGCAGTCAGAGGCAGCCGATACGGCCAGGTCCAGGCGCTTGAGCAGCTCATCGGTGTTGGCGGCATGGCCGGGATAGGAGCAGAGACCTATCTGCGCGGAACACAGACAGTCCACTCCGCGGATCTTCCATACATTTCCGAAACGTTCCAGAATCTCATCAGCCAGGTCGGAGACCTGCCCTTCTGAGAGCTGTTCCAATATGATAATGAATTCCACGCCTATGTAACGGTAGATATTGCCCTCAGCTACTTCCTTCAGATAGCTTTTTATCTGGGACAGAAGTTCCTCACAGTAATCATATCCGAACGTCTTATTCAGACTCTTGAAATTCTCCAGATAGAGCTTTAGAACCACACCCTTGGACGAGGGAGCGCCCAGTAAGGTTTCCAGCCTGTTCATGCAGGCTGCGCGGCCCTCGCTGGCAGCATCCGGTTCAGCCGGGGTAAAGACGGGCGGTGCAGGCGGAAGCTCTGCTGCCCCTTTTTCTTTCTTATGCTGAAACAAACCCATGATTGTTTCCTCCTTTGTCATATGCAGGCAGCTGTCGTCTGCACTCGCATTTCCTTTATTATAATATATAAGCCAGAAAATCTCAATTTTTATTTATGAAATGTGAGACGAAATGGAAAAAATGATAAATAATTTCTTTTTCTTTGCAAATTGACCTAACTATGCTATAATAGCCACAGATATTGCAGCAAGGAGATAAATCTTTATGAAGATGAAACGCGTATTCTTAAAGTTAAGCGGAGAGGCCCTTGCAGGCCCTAAGAAAACCGGGTTTGACGAGGACACGGTGAAGGAAGTGGCCAGGCAGGTAAAGCTCTCTGTAGATGCAGGTATACAGGTGGGAATCGTCATTGGCGGGGGTAATTTCTGGAGAGGCCGTACCAGTGAGGCCATTGACAGGACCAAGGCAGACCAGATTGGAATGCTGGCCACTGTTATGAACTGTATTTATGTTTCTGAGATTTTCAGGAATGCAGGCATGATGACACAGATTCTTACGCCCTTTGCGTGCGGCTCCATGACAAAGCTGTTCTCCAAGGACAGGGCCAATAAGTATTTTGAGAGGGGTATGGTAGTATTCTTTGCAGGCGGGACAGGCCATCCCTATTTTTCCACAGATACGGGAATTGCCCTCAGGGCCATTGAGATGGAAGCCGACTGCATCCTGTTAGCCAAGGCCATTGACGGGGTGTATGACAGCGATCCGAAGCTGAACCCGGAGGCAAAGAAGTATGACACCATTTCCATACAGGAAGTCATTGACAAACAGCTTGCTGTGGTGGATTTAACAGCGTCCATCATGTGCATGGAGCATAAGATGCCCATGGCGGTGTTCAGTCTCAATGAAAAGAACGGGATTGCGGACGCCATTCAGGGCCGGATTAACGGAACCATCGTTACTGCGTAATAAAACGAACATTATTAAGCAGCAGGGAAGGCTGCATTAACAGGAGGAACTTATGGAAGAATTAAAAGTTTATGAGGACAAGATGAATAAGACACTGGATGTACTGCTGTCTGATTACGGCACCATCCGCGCAGGACGTGCGAATCCCCATGTGCTGGACAAGATTAAGGTGGACTATTACGGCACGCCTACGCCCCTCCAGCAGGTTGGCAATGTTTCTGTTCCGGAAGCCCGCATGATTGTGATTCAGCCATGGGAGAAGAGCCTGCTTAAGCCCATTGAGAAAGCCATCCTCACATCTGAGCTGGGCATCAATCCTACCAATGACGGAAACTGTATCCGTCTGGTGTTCCCGGAGATGACGGAGGAGCGCAGAAGGGAAGTTTCCAAGGATGTTAAGAAAAAAGGCGACAATGCGAAGGTAGCCCTGCGCAATATCCGCCGTGATGCAAACGAGGCATTTAAGAAGGCGGAGAAGGCAGGGGATATTTCTGAGGATGATCTGACCGAGATGACAGAGAAGATGCAGAAGCTTACGGATAAGATGGTGGAGAAGGTTGACAAGGCAGTGGAAGAAAAGACCAAGGAAATCATGACAGTGTAATCCGTGATAAATGAATATGGGAGGCAGGAGGGACTCCTGCCTCTTATTGTTTCTTTATTTTGGAAACGAGTAAGATACATTCAGACAAGAAAGGCAGAGAAAGAATGGCATTAGATAAGGATATGATTATACCGGAGCATGTGGCCCTGATACTGGACGGAAATGGCCGCTGGGCCAAAAAGCGGGGGCTTCCCCGCACCATGGGGCACAAGGAAGGCTGTGTCACCGTGGAAAAAACCGTTGAGCTTGCAGCCAAAATGGGAATCAGGTATCTGACTGTCTATGGTTTCTCCACCGAGAACTGGAAACGTTCCGCGGAGGAAGTGGGGGCGCTGATGCAGCTGTTCCGCTACTATATGGTGCGGCTATTAAAGATCGCGTCCGCCAATAATGTACGGGTAAAGATGATTGGCGACAGAAGCCGCTTTGACAGGGATATCATAGAGGGCATCAACCGGCTGGAGTCAGAGACACGGGACAATACAGGGCTGACCTTTGTCATAGCGGTGAATTACGGAGGCAGGGACGAGATACGCAGGGCGGCTGCCGGACTGGCAAGGGACTGCATCCTTGGAAAGGCAGAACCGGACCAGGTGGACGAGGCTCTGTTTGCATCCTATCTGGATACGGCGGGAATGCCGGACCCGGACCTTTTAATCCGCACAAGCGGAGAGCTGAGGCTGTCCAATTACCTGCTGTGGCAGCTGGCTTACACGGAAATCGTGGTGACGGATTGTCTTTGGCCGGATTTCGGCCAGGAGGAATTAGAAAAAGCCATTGTGCAGTATAATAAGAGAGAGCGGCGGTTCGGCGCTGTAAAGTAAGGAGAGGGAAAGGAGAAGGCCATGTTTACGACCCGGTTAATCAGCGGTATCATACTGGTGCTTCTGTCCATCGTCATTGTTGGGCAGGGAGGTATCCTGCTATATGCCGTTACGGCCCTTATATCCATCATCGGTTTATTTGAGCTTTACAGGGCTCTGGGAATGCAGCGGCGTTCCCTGGCTGTTGTGGGCTATGTGACGGCCTGCTCCTATTATGGACTTTTGTGGTTTGAGGGACAGCGCTATGTGACGCTTATGATTATCGCCTGCCTGATGGCGATGATGGCCCTTTATGTGCTTACCTTCCCTGAATATAAGACAGAGGAGGTGACGGGCGCGTTCTTTGGCGTATGCTATGTGCCCATCATGCTGTCATTCCTGTATCAGACAAGGGTCATGAACGACGGGGCATATCTTGTGTGGCTTATATTTTTAAGCTCCTGGGGCTGCGATACCTTTGCCTACTGTACAGGCATGCTTTTGGGCAGGCATAAGCTGGCCCCTGTCCTGAGCCCCAAGAAATCCATTGAGGGGGCTGTGGGAGGCGTGGCCGGCGCGGCCCTTCTGGGCTTTATCTACGCGTCCCTTTTCGGAGGCAGAATGGCGGAGCTTGATAATCCCCAGGCAGCCTGCGCCATTGCCTGCGCCATTGCGGCGGTTATTTCCCAGATTGGGGATTTGGCGGCTTCCGCTATTAAGAGAAATCACAACATAAAGGATTACGGTCATCTGATTCCGGGTCATGGAGGCATCCTGGACCGGTTTGACAGTATGATATTCACGGCCCCGGCCATTTATTTTGCCCTCACATTTTTAAAATAAGGATGGGCTTTTTGAGTATTTCTTCAGGATAGGGAGAATATAAGTTATGATGAAGAAGATTGCGGTTCTGGGTTCCACGGGTTCCATCGGCACCCAGACATTGGAAGTGGTGAGATACAATAAGGATATTCAGGTGACAGCCCTTGCCGCTGGCGGCAATGTTAAGCTGATGGAGGAACAAATCCGTGAGTTTAAGCCCGGGCTGGCCTGTCTCTGGGATGAAGAAAAGGCAAAGGAACTGCGGGCCGCTGTGGCTGACCTGGATGTGAAGGTGGCAAGCGGTATGGAGGGACTGATGGAGGCAGCCACGTCGCCGGAAGCGGATCTGGTGGTGACGGCCGTGGTGGGGATGATTGGGATTCGTCCTGCCATTGCAGCTATGGAAGCCGGCAAGGATATTGCCCTGGCCAACAAGGAAACCCTGGTGACTGCCGGTCATATCATCATGCCTCTTGCCAGGGAAAAGGGCGTGAAGCTGCTGCCGGTGGATTCGGAGCACTCTGCCATCTTCCAGTGCCTGCAGGGCGCGGCCGGCAATCCCCTTCACAAGATACTGCTCACGGCCTCAGGCGGTCCCTTCCGGGGATTTACCAGGGAGCAGCTGAAACAGGTCCGGCTGGAGGATGCGTTAAAGCATCCCAACTGGTCCATGGGGCATAAAATCACCATAGACTCCTCCACCATGGTCAACAAGGGGCTGGAGGTCATGGAGGCCCACTGGCTGTTCGGGGTGGAGATGGACCAGGTTCAGGTGGTGGTACAGCCGGCCAGCATCATCCACTCCATGGTTGAATTTGAGGATGGGGCCGTCATAGCCCAGTTAGGCACACCCGATATGAAGCTGCCCATCCAGTATGCGCTCTATTATCCGGAGCGCCGTTTCCTTCCGGGAGAACGGCTGGATTTCGCGAAGCTTGGGCAGATTGCCTTTGAGGTACCGGATATGGAGACATTCAGGGGCCTTAAGCTGGCCTATGAGGCGGGACGCAGGGGAGGCACCCTGCCGACGGTGTTCAACGCGGCCAACGAGATGGCGGCTGCCCTGTTCCTTGAAAGAAAAATCAGCTACCTTACCATTGTGGATATGATTGAGGGGGCCATGGAGCATCACTGTGTGAAGCCCTCCCCGGATGTGGCGCAGATTCTGGAGGCAGAACAGGAAACATACGACTATATAAAATCAAAATGGAATTAAGACAGAAAGGAGGCGCGCGCTGCGCATAAAAATGAGCGGCGGTGCGCCGGATGGACAGGTGAGAGCCGGATGAGCTTGATTATTGCGATGCTGATGCTGGGAATCATTATCATGATTCACGAATTCGGCCATTTTTTGTTTGCAAAGTTAAATGGAATAGGTGTCATTGAATTTTCCCTTGGCATGGGGCCAAGGCTGTTCAGCTTTGAAAAAGGCGGTACCCGGTATTCCTTTAAGATACTGCCGTTTGGCGGCTCCTGCATGATGCTGGGGGAAGACGAGGGGATTACAGATGAAAGCGCGTTTAACAACAAGTCCGTATGGGCCAGGATTTCCGTGGTTGCAGCCGGGCCTGTGTTTAATTTTATCCTGGCCTTCGGCCTTTCCATGGTGCTCATCGGCATTACGGGGTATGACACCACCCGCCTGGCAGGGGTTGTGGACGGATATCCGGCCCAGGCTGCCGGAATGGAGGCCGGCGATGTGATTAAATCCATTAACGGCAGAAAGGTTCATTCTTACAGGGATATTAACTGGTACCTGTTCACCCATCCGCAGAAATCTCTTACGGTCACCTGGGAGAGGACGGAGGAAGGGGGAGGGACGGAACGTTTCAGCACGGAGCTTGCGCCTGTCTTTTCCACGGAAAACAACCAGTATATGATGGGGGTCCAGTTTAACCCGGTTCCCAACATGGCGGAGAATATAGGGCAGCTTCTGGTGCACAGCGCCTACGAGGTACAGTACTGGATTCACTATGTGTTTGACACCTTTTACATGATGTTCCACGGTATGGTGTCTGTCAACGATATCAGCGGTCCGGTGGGGATCGTGAACGCCATTGACACCACGGTGGATGAAGCCGCGCCCTATGGCATGTCGGCTGTGGTACTCATGCTGATTAATTTTACCATACTCTTGAGCGCCAACCTGGGCGTTATGAACCTGCTTCCCATTCCGGCTCTGGACGGCGGACGTCTTGTGTTCCTCATCATCGAGGCAGTAAGGGGAAAGCCAATAGACAAAGAAAAGGAGGGCATGGTCCACATGGCGGGAATGATGGTCCTTCTGGCCCTTATGGTGCTTATCCTGTTTAACGATGTGCGGAAATTATTTTAATGCTTTGTCTCATTTCAGAAAAGAGAGGTATATATGACCAGGAAAGATACAAAAGTGATTCAGATTGGGGACCGGGTCATCGGCGGGGGAAACCCTGTCCTGATTCAGTCCATGTGCAATACAAAGACAGAGGATGTGCGGGCCACGGTGGCTCAGATCCGCGGGCTGGAGCGGGCCGGCTGCGACATTATCCGCGTGGCGGTGCCTACCATGGAAGCTGCCTCAGCGCTGGCTGACATCAAAAAGGAGATTCATATTCCGCTGGTGGCAGACATTCACTTTGATTACCGGCTGGCTATTGCCGCCATGGAGAACGGGGCGGACAAAATCCGTATCAATCCCGGCAACATTGGTGACCGTCACAAGGTGCAGGCAGTGGTGGATCGGGCAAGAGCATACGGGGTGCCCATCCGCGTGGGTGTCAACAGCGGTTCCCTGGAGAAAACGCTGCTGGAAAAATATGGGGGCGTCACGGCGGAAGGCATTGTGGAGAGCGCGCTGGATAAGGTGAAGCTCATTGAGGATATGGGGTATGACAATCTGGTTATCAGCATCAAATCCTCGGATGTGCTCATGTGCGTAAAGGCCCATGAGCTGATTGCCATGCAGACCCATTATCCTCTCCATGTGGGAATCACGGAGTCCGGCACTCTGATGTCCGGCAGCATCAAGTCCTCAGTGGGACTGGGTATCATCCTGCATGAGGGCATCGGGGATACCATTCGTGTGTCGCTGACCGGAGATCCGGTGGAGGAGATAAAGAGCGCCAAGCTGATTCTGCGGACACTGGGACTGAGAAAGGGCGGCATTGAGGTGGTGTCCTGTCCCACCTGCGGGCGCACGCGGATTGACCTGATTGGCCTGGCAAACCAGGTGGAGAACATGGTGACGGAGTTTGACGATCTGGATGTGAAGGTGGCTGTCATGGGCTGTGTTGTCAACGGACCCGGTGAGGCCAGGGAGGCGGACATCGGCATCGCAGGCGGCGTGGGCGAAGGCCTGCTGATACGAAGAGGCGAAATCATCCGCAAGGTGCCTGAGTCCGAGCTTCTGGCGGTACTGCGGGAAGAGCTGCTGGCAATGAGCCGGGATCGCGAAGCATAGAAGGAAGACGGATATATGGCAAAGAATTTTCTGGAAGTATTTCCAACCCTCAATATAGCGGAATCTCTGAAGGAGCTTTTAGGCCTGGTCCAGGTGGAGAAGGTGACCACCACCAGGGATAGAAGCTCTATCCGCATTTATCTGAAGAGCGCAAGGCTGATACATAAACAGAATATATACGACCTGGAGCGTGGAATCCGGGACCAGCTGTTCCCGGATAAGCAGGTGGCCATCAAGATTCAGGAAAAATACAGGCTGTCAGACCAGTATACGCCCAAAAAGCTTTTGGATGTATACAAGGACAGTCTTCTTCTGGAACTCAAAAATTACAGCATCATCGAGTACACCATGTTCCGCAAGGCCCGGATTACCTTTGAGAAGGAGGATATCATGGTTTTGACCGTGGAGGACACCATGGTGAACCGGGACAGGACAGGGGAGTTAAAGCGCGTCATAGAGAAGGTCTTTGCAGAACGGTGCGGCCTGCCCGTGGAAGTGCGCTTTGTCTATGTGGAGCCACAGGGCAGCGACCGCAGAAAACAGATTGAGCTTAAGATGGAGCGGGAGGCCCAGGCCATATACTGGCAGAACCACAAGGAGGAGCTGGAAGCAATGGGAGCCTCCTTCTCCGCCCAGGGACTGGAAGGCCAGGAGCTGCTGGCAGGAAAAGGCGGCAGGTCAGGCCGGGATTCCTATATGGACGCCGGCCAGGGACCGGAGGGCGCTCCGTGGGATGCTCTCATGGCTCAGGCAGCTTCCGGGGACGTGGGAGACGGGGGAGCGCCGGGAGATAACGGCGTCCATTCAGGCGCGCCCGGCTCATCCGGCAGCGCGGTCCAGTCAGGACAAACGGTCCAGTCAGGACAAACAGGCCAGTCGGGCCAGGGCGGCGGCCAGAAGCAGGGCTTTAAGGGAGATAAGCCTCAGCTTAACAAAGGACGCAAGGGCTGGGGAAGGGATAAGGACAGCGGCTTTGGCGACGACAAGAAATATTCGGTCAAGCGTTCCAACAACCCGGATGTGATCTACGGACGGGACTTTGAGGACGAGCCCATGGAGATTGAGAGGATCGACGGAGAAATCGGCGAGGTTACCTTGAGGGGAAAGGTGCTGACCTGTGAGAACCGGGAGCTTCGAAGCGGCAAATTCATTCTTACCTTTGATGTGTCTGATTTTACGGATACCATTACGGTAAAAATGTTTATCCGTCCGGAGATATTCGACGAGGTGAAATCCGTCATCAATCCGGGTATGTTCATAAAGGTGAAGGGTGTCACCACCATTGACAAGTTTGACGGCGAGCTGACCCTTGGATCCATTGTGGGAATCAAGAAAGCGGACGATTTTACCAGCAAGCGCATGGATTCCAGCCTGGAAAAGCGTGTGGAGCTGCACTGCCATACCAAGATGAGCGATATGGACGGTGTATCCGAAGTAAAAGGCATCATCAAGAGGGCCAAGCAGTGGGGCATGCCTGCCGTGGCTGTGACGGACCATGGCTGTGTCCAGGCATTCCCGGATGCCAACCATGCCCTGGACAAGGGGGATACCTTTAAAATCCTCTACGGGGTGGAGGGATACCTGGTGGACGATACCAAACAGCTGGTAGAGAATTCCAGGGGCCAGGATTTTCAGGATACCTTTGTGGTATTCGATATCGAGACAACAGGCTTCAGCCCAAAGAAGAACAAAATCATTGAAATCGGCGCGGTGAAGGTGGTGGACGGCAGGATTACGGATAAATTCTCATCCTTTGTGAATCCGGACGTGCCCATTCCCTTTGACATAGAGAAGCTGACTGGCATCAACGATTCCATGGTGCTTCCCTACCCAAAAATCGACGTGATTCTGCCGCAATTTCTGGAGTTTGTGGGGGATGCGGTCCTTGTAGCCCACAATGCCAGCTTCGATGTGGGATTTATAGACCATTTTGCGGAGAAGCTGGAGCTGCCCTTTGCCCCCACGGTGCTGGACACCGTTGCCATAGCCAGGCTTCTTCTGCCCAATCTCAACCGCTTTAAGCTGGACACCGTTGCCAAGGCCCTGAATATTTCGCTCCAGAACCATCACAGGGCGGTGGACGACGCGGGAGCCACAGCGGAGATATTCGCGGCCTTTGTGAAGATGCTGCGGGACCGGGATGTAAATGATTTAAACCAGCTCAACGGCCTCAGCACCATGGACACGGATACCATACGCAAGCTGCCCACCCACCATGTTATCATTTTGGCCAAGAACGACATCGGCCGTGTGAACATGTACCGTCTGGTGAGCTGGTCCCACCTGGAGTACTATGCCAGAAGGCCCAGGATTCCCAAGAGCCTGCTGGAAAAATACAGGGAGGGACTGATTATAGGCTCAGCCTGCGAGGCCGGGGAATTGTACCAGGCCCTGCTTCGCGGGGCGCCGGATACGGAGATTGCCAGGCTTGTGAATTTCTACGATTACCTGGAAATCCAGCCTCTGGGAAACAACGCTTTTATGCTCCGGGACGAGAAGAGTACGGTTAAATCCCAGGAGGATTTGATTGATATAAATAAAAAGATAGTGGAACTGGGAATGCAGTTTAACAAGCTGGTCTGCGCCACCTGCGACGTCCACTTCCTGGACCCACAGGACGAGGTATACCGCAGAATCATCATGGCAGGCCAGGGATTTAAGGATTCGGACGACCAGGCCCCCCTGTATCTCAGGACAACAGAGGAGATGCTGGAGGAATTTTCCTACCTGGGACCGGATAAGGCTCACGAGGTGGTGATCACCAACACCCGGAAGATTGCCGACATGTGTGATAAGATTGCCCCGGTGCGGCCAGACAAGTGTCCTCCTGTCATCGAGGATTCCGATAAGACTCTGACCAAGATATGCTATGACAGGGCCCACGAGATGTATGGGGAGGACCTGCCTAAAATCGTAGTGGACCGTCTGGAGCGTGAGCTTCATTCCATCATCACCAACGGATTCGCGGTTATGTACATCATTGCCCAGAAGCTGGTGTGGAAGTCCAATGAGGACGGATACCTGGTGGGCTCCCGTGGCTCTGTAGGCTCCTCCTTTGTGGCCACCATGTCAGGTATCACGGAGGTAAACCCGCTGAGCCCCCATTACCATTGCCCCAAGTGCCGTTACTATGATTTTGATTCCGAAGAAGTAAAGCAGTTCTCCGGTATGGCCGGATGCGATATGCCGGACAAGGAATGCCCTGTGTGCGGAACGCCGTTGGAAAAGGACGGGTTTGACATCCCCTTTGAGACTTTCCTGGGATTCAAGGGAGACAAGGAGCCGGATATCGACCTTAACTTCTCCGGTGAATACCAGAGTAAGGCCCATGATTATACGGAGGTTATCTTTGGAAAGGGCCAGACCTTCCGCGCGGGAACCATCGGCACCCTGGCGGACAAGACGGCCTTTGGATATGTGAAGAAATATTACGAGGAAAGGGGAACCAGGAAGCGAAACTGTGAGATTAACCGCATCGTGCAGGGCTGCGTGGGCGTGAGAAGGACAACGGGACAGCACCCCGGAGGCATTATCGTGCTTCCCCTGGGTGAGGAAATCTATTCCTTTACCCCGGTGCAGCACCCTGCAAACGATATGACCACCTCCACGGTCACCACCCATTTTGACTACCATTCCATTGACCACAACCTGCTGAAGCTGGATATACTGGGACACGATGATCCCACCATGATACGTATGCTTCAGGACCTGATCGGCATTGACCCTGTAAAGGACATCCCCCTGGACAGCCGGGAGGTCATGAGCCTGTTCCAGGACACCTCTGCCCTGGGAATCATGCCGGAGGATATCGGCGGCTGTCCCCTGGGGGCCCTGGGCGTGCCGGAGTTCGGTACGGACTTTGCCATGCAGATGCTTCTTGACACCAAGCCCAAGTATTTCTCCGACCTGGTGCGTATCGCCGGTCTGGCCCATGGTACGGATGTGTGGCTGGGCAATGCCCAGACCCTGATTCAGGAGGGAAAGGCCACCATTCAGACAGCCATCTGTACACGAGACGACATCATGGTTTACCTGATTGCCCAGGGATTGGAGCAGGGACTTTCCTTCACCATCATGGAGAGCGTGCGAAAGGGAAAGGGATTAAAGCCGGAGTGGGAGGAGGAGATGAAGGCCCACGGCGTTCCCGACTGGTATATCTGGTCCTGTAAGAAAATCAAGTACATGTTTCCAAAGGCCCATGCGGCTGCCTATGTTATGATGGCATGGCGTATTGCTTACTGTAAGATATTCTATCCCCTGGCTTATTACGCCGCGTTCTTCAGTATCCGGGCCAGCGCGTTTTCCTATGAAATCATGTGCCAGGGAAGAGATAAGCTGGAATACTATCTGGCGGACTACAAGAAAAGAGCGGACACCCTGTCCAAGAAGGAACAGGATACCCTGAGGGATATGCGTATTGTCCAGGAAATGTATGCAAGGGGCTTTGACTTTACCCCCATTGACATCTACCGGGCCAAGGCGCGGCATTTCCAAATCATAGACGGCAAGCTGATGCCTTCCCTCAGCAGCATCGACGGCCTGGGTGAAAAGGCTGCCGAGACTGTGGTGGATGCGGTCAAGGACGGACCTTTCCTGTCCATCGAGGATTTCAGCAATCGTTCCAAGGTAAACGGAACCCTGTGTTCCCTTATGTCGGACCTGGGGCTGCTTAAGGACCTTCCAAAATCCAATCAGTTATCCCTGTTTGATTTATAGGCAGCCTTCAGGCTTTCCGACGTATATGACAAAAATATGACGAAAAGGTTGTAATAAATTGTAATTTATGATAAGTTAGAGTTGTACTTAGATGTTACACAACCATATTTGAAGAGGAGGAATCATGCTTATGAAAAAACGGATACTGGCACTTGCCCTGGCGGCGGTTATGGCTGGTTCCCTGACAGCCTGCTCAGGCTCATCAGGAACAGATACCAAGGCAGCCCCCGCACAGACAGAGGCTCCGGCTTCAGAGAGCAAACCGGAAGCAAAGGAAGAGTCCAAGGCAGAGGAAGGAGATGCTGCAAAGACAGCCTCGTCCAAGGGGGGCGCGGAAGGCTATGAGCTTGCCCTGGTCACCGATTTGGGGACCATAGACGATAAGTCCTTTAACCAGGGCGCATGGGAGGGCCTTAAGAAGTATGCGGAGGAGAACAGCATCTCCTATAAATATTACCAGCCCCAGGAAGGCACTACAGATTCCTATTTGGAAACCATCGGCCTGGCCATTGAGGGCGGCGCCAAACTGGTAGTATGCCCTGGCTTCCTGTTTGAGGAGCCCATCTACATGGCTCAGGACAAGTACCCGGATGTGCACTTCATTCTGCTGGACGGGGAGCCCCATGATGCGGATTACAATTATAAGACAAATGATAATGTGATGCCCATTCTGTTCCAGGAGGACCAGGCCGGCTTCCTGGCAGGCTATGCGGCTGTAAAGGACGGATATACGAAGCTGGGATTTATGGGAGGCATGGCAGTGCCGGCAGTTATCCGCTTTGGATATGGTTTTGTCCAGGGCGCGGAGTTTGCGGCTGAGGAGGATGCAGTCACTGGCCTGGAAATCATGTATAATTACACAGGCGCATTTTCAGCCACGCCGGAGGCACAGTCCATGGCGGCTTCCTGGTATCAGAACGGCACAGAGGTAATCTTCGGATGCGGCGGCGCTGTGGGCAATTCCGTGATGGCGGCCGCGCAGGAAAAGAATGCAAGGGTAATTGGCGTGGACGTGGACCAGAGTACTGAATCCGAGACAGTCATCACGTCTGCCATGAAGCTTCTTTCCAACTCCGTGTACGACGGAGTAAAGGATTTCTATAACGGCAGCTTCCCGGGAGGCAGGACATCCGTGTTTACCGCTGCCAACAACGGCGTGGGAATTCCCATGGATACCTCCAAGTTTGAGAAGTTTTCCCAGGAGCAATACGACGCCATTTACAAGAAAATGGCTGACGGAGAGATTACGCTGGTACAGTTCTCAGCGGATAATAATGACCCAACAAAGGATTTGACTGATTTGACCAATACAAAGGTTACCTTTGTGGAGTAGGGACTGGCAGAAAATGTGGGCTGTATAAGGGCCTGAAATAACCTGCGGCAGATAGTCATGACAAACAGGGTGCCGGCATGTCCGGCACCCTGCTGTTATCCCGGTACGCCTCATCCCGCCGGGCGGTGGGCGGCCGGAGTATGCTGCCGGGACGGTTTTATATGAGGGGGGAACCGTATGGATGATTACATTATAGAGATGTTAGGCATTACAAAAGAATTTCCCGGTATCATTGCCAACGACAACATCACCCTCCAGCTGAAAAAAGGGGAAATCCACGCGCTGTTAGGCGAGAACGGTGCCGGGAAATCCACGCTGATGAGCGTTCTGTTCGGCCTTTACCAGCCGGAGAAGGGAATCATAAAGGTCAGGGGCCGGGAAGTGAAGATAAAAGGGCCTCTGGACGCCAATGCCCTTGGAATCGGTATGGTGCACCAGCATTTCAAGCTGGTACACAATTTTACCGTGCTCCAGAACATTGTACTGGGGATGGAGACGGTCAGCCGCGGCTTCCTGAAGATGGACAATGCCAGAAAAAAAGTGGTGGAGCTCAGCGAGCGTTACGGCCTGTACATTGACCCGGACGCTCTGATTCAGGATATTACGGTGGGGATGCAGCAGCGGGTGGAGATACTTAAAATGCTCTACCGGGACAATGAAATCATGATATTTGACGAGCCCACAGCGGTCCTGACGCCCCAGGAAATCGACGAGCTCATGGAGATTATGGGCAGTCTGGTGGCGGAAGGCAAGTCCATTCTTTTCATTACCCACAAGCTGGATGAAATCAAGGCGGTGGCGGACCGGTGTTCTGTTCTGCGTCGGGGAAAATACATAGGCACCGTGGATGTGGCTTCCATCACCAAGGAGGAAATGTCGGAGATGATGGTGGGCCGCAAGGTGAGCCTGTCTGTTGAAAAGACTCCGGCAGCGCCGGGCAGGACTGTGCTGGAGGCAGAGCATGTTTCGGTGAAATCCCATATGGAAGGCCATACCAAGCTGGTGGTAAACGACGTGAGCTTTCAGGTAAGGAGCGGGGAGATTGTCTGCATTGCCGGAATCGACGGCAACGGGCAGACGGAGCTGGTGCACGCCATAACCGGCCTGGGTGAAACCGCAGGGGGAAGAATCCTGATAAATGGCCGGGATGTGACGAAAAAGAGCATACGCGCCCGCAATACCCATGGACTCAGCCATATACCGGAGGACCGGCACAAGCATGGCCTGGTGCTGGATTATAACCTGGCCTATAACCTGGTGCTGCAGCAGTATTTTGAGCCTGGGTTCCAGCACTGGGGTTTCCTTAAGAATGAGGAAATTTATAAGTATGCCGACAAGCTGATTGAGGACTTTGACATACGAAGCGGCGAGGGAGCGGATACCATCACGCGCAGTATGTCCGGAGGCAACCAGCAGAAGGCAATCGTGGCAAGGGAGATATCCAGGGACCATGACATCCTGCTGGCGGTCCAGCCCACCAGAGGACTGGATGTGGGCGCCATCGAATACATCCACAGGGAGCTGGTGAAGCAGAGGGACGCCGGCACGGCCATTCTGCTCATATCCCTGGAATTGGACGAGGTCATGAATCTCAGCGACCGGATTCTGGTCATGTTTGAGGGAACCATCGTGGCTGACCTGAATCCCGGGGAAGTGACGGTACAGGAGCTGGGACTCTACATGGCCGGTTCCAAACGCCAAGAGCCAAAAGGAAAGGCAGGTGAGAGGCCGTGAGCCCAAACAAAAGGACAGGGAGAAAACGGGATTATGTAGGTGTGCTGTCATCGGTGTTTGCCATTGTCATCGGACTGCTGGTAGGATTTGTCATACTGCTGATATGCAATCCATCCCAGGCACTGCCGGGATTTGTGACCATCCTGACAGGAGCCTTTACCCACGGCTTAAAGGGCGTGGGACAGGTATTTTACTATGCAACCCCCATTATACTGACCGGTCTTTCCGTTGGCTTTGCCTTTAAGACGGGCCTGTTTAACATCGGCACGCCGGGGCAGTTTATTGTGGGCGCCTTCGCGGCTGTCTATGTGGGAATCATGTGGACCGGCCTTGGGAGGATTCAGTGGGCCGTGGCCCTGCTGGCAGCCATTCTGGGCGGAGCTCTGTGGGGAATGGTCCCCGGGGTTCTGAAAGCCTGCTTTAACGTAAACGAGGTTATTGCCTCCATCATGATGAACTATATCGGCATGTACATGGTGAACTGGATTGTCAAGAGCTACAAGCCTCTCTTTAACAACCTGCGCAATGAATCCAGGAACGTGGCAGCCACCGCGCAGATCCCCAAGATGGGAATGGATAAGCTGTTTCCGGAGTCAAGCGTGGGCGGCGGTATCCTTCTGGCCGTTGCCGCCGTGCTGCTGATATGGGTTATCCTCAATAAGACCACCTTTGGCTATGAGCTTAAGGCGGTGGGCTTTAACCGGGACGCCGGCAGGTATGCGGGCATCAACGAGAAAAGGAACATCATCATGAGCATGGTCATAGCAGGGGCCATAGCAGGCATGGCAGGGGGACTTCTGTACCTGGCAGGCACCGGCAAGCACATTGAGATAAAGGATGTGCTTGCGGCGGAAGGCTTTACCGGCATCTCCGTGGCGCTGCTGGGACTGAGCCATCCCATCGGAGTGCTGTTTTCCGGGCTGTTCATCGCATATCTGACAGCCGGGGGATTTTACCTGCAGCTTTTTGAATTCTCCACGGAAATCATTGACATCATTGTGGCGGTCATCATTTATTTCAGCGCCTTTGCCCTGATAGTGAAAACCATCCTGACCCGGATGAACCGAAAACGGGAGAAAGGAGGCGGCCAGATATGAGTGTGATTTATTTTATATTCCAGCAGACCATGCTGTTTACCATTCCCCTGATGATTGTGGCCCTGGGCGGCATGTTTTCCGAGCGGAGCGGTGTGGTCAACATTGCCCTGGAGGGAATCATGACCATGGGAGCCTTTACGGGCATCCTGTTCCTGAACATGACAGGAGACAGGATGAGCGGACAGCTGCAGCTGCTACTGGCCATCCTTATCTCCACGGCCACGGGAGCTGTCTTTGCCTTCTTTCATGCCTACGCGTCCATCAACATGAAGGCAAACCAGACCATCAGCGGAACAGCCCTCAACATGTTTGCACCGGCCTTTGCCATCTTTGTGGCCAGGGTTATCCAGGGAGTGCAGCAGATTCAGTTCAGCAATACCTTCCGGATTGAATCCGTTCCCCTTCTGGGCAATATCCCGTTTTTCGGCCCATTGTTATTCCGGAACACCTACATCACCACGTATCTGGGCATCGTGATTCTGGTTCTGTCCACCCTGGTGCTTTACCGGACCAGGTTCGGCCTGAGACTGCGCTCCTGCGGGGAGCATCCCCATGCAGCAGACGCGGCGGGCATCAACGTCTGCCGCATGCAGTATGCAGGCGTCCTGATATCCGGGGTCCTGGGCGGTTTAGGGGGGCTGGTGTTCGTGGTGCCCACATCCACTAATTTTAACGCGGATGTGGCAGGATACGGATTCCTGGCCCTGGCAGTTCTTATCTTCGGACAGTGGAAGCCGGTAAAAATCATGTGGGCATCCCTGTTCTTCGGACTCATGAAGGCGGTGGCGGCAGCCTATTCCGGCATACCGTTTCTGGCGGCAACAGGGATTCCCAGCTATGTGTACAAGATGATACCCTATCTGGCCACCCTGATTGTCCTGGTATTTACATCCAGGAACTCCCAGGCTCCCAGGGCCTCCGGCGTTCCCTATGACAAAGGGCAGAGATAGGTTGATATTTATATAATAATATGGTAGTATATGAAAGAGTCCTTAGGATTAAGGGCTCTTTTATTGAGTCCGGCTGTCTGAAAAGGCCGGTAACTCGCGATATATTACGAAACGGGGGATATATAGATGGAACGCGAAAAATTTTCGTCCAGGCTGGGCTTCATCCTTATAAGCGCGGGATGCGCCATTGGTCTGGGCAATGTGTGGCGGTTCCCTTATATAGCAGGCGAATACGGAGGTGCCGCTTTTGTGCTTGTATACCTGGTGTTCCTGCTGATACTGGGACTTCCCATCGTAGTCATGGAATTTGCAGTGGGAAGGGCCAGCCGCAAAAGCGCGGCCCTGTCCTTTGACCTGCTGGAGCCAAAGGGAAGCAGGTGGCATTTGACCAAGTACATCGCCATGGCAGGCAACTATATTCTGATGATGTTCTACACGACTGTGGGCGGATGGATGATGCTTTATTTTTTTAAGACCCTTAAGGGGGATTTCGGCGGCCTGGATTCAGAGGCAGTGGCCGGTGAATTCGGCAGTATGCTGGCTAATCCCGCGCTGATGGGAGGGTTCATGGTCATTGTGGTCCTGCTGTGCTTCGGAGTCTGCGCCATGGGCCTTCAGAAGGGCGTGGAGCGCATTACAAAGGTCATGATGGTGTGTCTGCTGGTGCTGATGGTAGTGCTGGCCGTGCATTCCATGGTTCTGCCGGGAGGCGGTCCCGGGCTGGAGTTTTACCTGAAGCCTGATTTTGGGAAAATGGCGGAGGCGGGTATCGGTGAAGCCGTGTTCGCTGCCCTTGGACAATCCTTTTTCACCCTGAGCATTGGTATCGGAGCCCTGGCAATCTTCGGAAGCTATATCGGCAAGGAGAGAACGCTGACAGGAGAGGCGGTCAGCGTAACCCTGCTGGACACCCTGGTGGCCTTCATGGCCGGACTCATCATATTCCCGGCCTGCTTTGCCTACAATATTGAGTCCACAGCAGGACCATCCCTGATTTTCATTACCCTGCCCAATGTATTTAACCATATGGCAGGCGGCAGAATCTGGGGGACACTGTTTTTCCTGTTTATGTCCTTTGCGGCTTTTTCCACCATCATCGCGGTGTTCCAGAACATCATTTCATTTGCAACGGATTTGACGGGATGCACCCTTAAGAAGGCGGTTCTCTGCAATATAGCCGCCATCATCATTCTGTCCGTTCCGTGTGTGCTGGGCTTTAATCTCTGGGGCAGCTTTGCCCCCCTGGGAGAGGGAAGCACGGTTCTGGATCTGGAGGATTTCATCCTCAGCAACAACCTTCTGCCTATCGGCAGCATGCTTTACCTGCTGTTTTGCACCAGCCGCTATGGATGGGGCTTTAAGAAATTTACGGCAGAGGCCAATGAAGGGGAGGGAATTCATTTTCCTGTGTGGGCCAGGATTTATGTGAGTTATATCCTGCCTTTGATTGTACTCATCATATTCATTCAGGGATATGTCTCCAAGTTTATGAGTAATTAGGGATTTTTTTGATAAAACATAATAAATGCAAAGGGCAGCCCCTGGGGATTCTCTGTACCGGAATCCCCAGGGGCTGCTTTTTGCTGCCGGATTTTGCAGCGGGAATAAAAATGTAAAATATCCTTGACATTTGATGTAAAACATACTATACTAAAAATGTAAAGCATGCTATACTAAAAAAGGCGGAACAGGCGATGACAAAAAGCAGAGATGATTTAAGATTAAAAGGAAATGAGGAAAGGGTGGTGTGATTGAAGACCAGGATACAGGAACTGAGGAAACATGACAAAGTCACCCAGGAGGAGCTGGCCTTGGCCCTGGGCGTGACCAGGCAGACCATAATATCCCTTGAAAACGGGAAGTATAATGCTTCCCTGCAGCTTGCTTTTAAGATTTCAAGATTTTTCGGAAAAAGCATAGAGGATATATTTTTATTTGAAGAGGAGGAATGAATATGTGGCTGAACCAGTTATTTATTGAAAACCCCATTGATTTTGAGAAGAGGTGCAGGAACCGGATTGTGTTTGGGATATGCTTTATCCTGTTGGGCGCAGCGGCCATAGGGCTGTCCTTTGCGGTCAGGAACCGCGCCATGGTGATGTATCTGGAACAGGGTTACAGGGATTTTATGCCGGAATTTTACGGCGGAACCGGATTTGGCCTGGCCGCGTCCGGTGTTATATCCATCATCCGCAACCTGCAGTATCTGCGGAATCCGGAACTTAAGGAGAAGCGCAGGATTTATGAGACCGATGAGAGAAACCGTATGCTGGGGCTGCGCTGTTGGGCTTATACGGGATACACCATGATGCTGATGCTCTATATAGGGGTCCTTGTAAGCGGGTTTATCAGCATGACAGTGGCAAAGACACTGATATTCGTAGTGGCGCTTTTTGCGGTACTCCTGCTGGTATTCAGAGGGCTTTTGCAGAAGGTCATGTAGGGACATTGTATTTTTCTATGGCATATGGTTTTGCATCAATAAAAGCAATGGGACACACCACCGGGATTCATGTATAATGAGATGGACGAAAGAGAAAATCTTATTAAGGAGGGTACCGTAACATGAATTTAAAGAAAGAAGTGAGTGTGGCCAAAATAGCAAAGGATGCAGAGGATTTATTCCGCGGAGGATTCTTCTGTTCAGAGGCAGTTGTCTGTTCCATCCGCAGTAACTTTGAGATGGATGTACCGGAGGAGGTCATTGCCATGGCATCCGGATTCCCCATTGGAATCGGGCGCTCCAAGTGCTTGTGCGGAGCTGTGTCAGGGGGTGTCATGGCCATTGGCCTTGTATTCGGCCGCACGGTCCAGAAGGATCCCCAGGTGGAACAGACACTGGCTCTTTCCAAGGAGCTTCACGACTGGTTCAAGGCGGCTAACGGGAAGAACGCGCTGTGCTGCCGGATTCTCACAAAGGAATTTGATATGGGGGCAGGGGAGCATAAGGAACAGTGTATCCATTTTACGGGTCTGGTGGCAGGCAAGGTAGCCGAGATGATCATAAGGGAAAAGGGACTTACGAATATTGACGAATAGGAGTGTGCGCTGATGATAAAGAAAATACCTCTTCCGGCAACAGGCGTCATGCTGGGCATGGCTGCTCTGGGAAATCTGCTCCAGTCTTATTCGGAAGGAGTCCGCCTTCTGTGCGGGGCGGTATCCCTGATTTTGGGGATCCTGATTGTGATCAAAATCATATTATACCCCGGGCAGTTTGCCGGGGACATGAAGAATCCCATCATGGCCAGTGTTTCAGGAACCTTTTCCATGGCAGTCATGCTTCTGGCAGGATATGCCAAGCCCTTTGTGGGAAGCAGCGCCGTGATAATCTGGTATGCCGGCATTGGGCTGCACATTGCCCTCATGGTGTATTTTACAGCCAGATTCATGATTCACCTTAAAATGCAGCAGGTATTTGCAAGCTACTACATTGTCTATGTGGGAATCGCGGTGGCAAGTGTCACGGCGCCAGCCTTTGATAAACTGGCAGTGGGAACAGCAGCCTTCTGGTTCGGCTTTGCGGCGGCCCTCATACTGTTGGTATTGGTTACATACCGCTATGTGAACTTTAAACAGGTTCCGGAACCGGCACAGCCGTTGTTTTGCATCTATACGGCGCCTGTCAGCCTTTGCCTGGCCGGATATATCCAGTCCGTGCAGTCAAAGTCACTGGGGCTGGTCCTGTTTATGATGATTCTCAGCTCAGTCATTTACATTGCGGTGCTTATAAAGACACCGGCATACCTGAAGATGAAGTTTTATCCCAGCTATGCCGCCTTTACCTTCCCCTTTGTCATTACAGCCATTGGGCTTAAGATGGCCATGGCCTGTCTCGGCGGCATGGGACATCCCGTACCTGCCCTGTCATACGCTGTGGCTGGTGAAACCGTCATAGCATCCGTCCTTACCATCTATGCTCTGGTGAGATATGGTATGGCAGTGTTGGAACGGGGACATTGACCTCCGGGGCAGGATTTGAAATACGGATTGGGAAGAAGGAGACAAATAGATAAACAGACAGATGCACGGAAGGATACAAGCGTATTCTCATGATGCATGTGTCTGTTTTTTTAGCGTAAAATAGTAAAGCTTTTCATTCCGGGGCATACTGCCTATTGACAATATATAGTTAGTGCTCTATAATTACAATATACCCAGGTGGGGTATAAGAAAGGAGTGAAACATATGACCACGCAGCGATATCACATAGACGGAATGTCCTGTGCCGCGTGCAGCAGCGCGGTGGAGCGTGTTACGAGAAAGTTAAACGGTGTGGAGAGCAGTAATGTGAACCTGACAACCAACCGGATGGTGATTACCTATGACGAGAGCCGGGTGACGCCTGAAATGATTTGTGAGAAGGTATCCAGGGCGGGTTTTTCTGCCAGCCTGATTGCGGAGGAAGAACAGAACAAGAAAAAGGAAGAAGAGGAATGGCGGCAGCAGGAGGAACAGCTGGAGGCTGTGAAGCGCAGGGTGATTACCGCCATTTGTTTTGCTGTTCCTTTGCTCTACATTTCCATGGGGCATATGCTGCCCTTTACCCTGCCTCTGCCGGCCTTCATGCAGATGGATAAGAATCCGCTTAATTTTGCCCTGGTCCAGCTCATACTGACAGTACCGGTCCTTATTTGCGGACGCAGGTTCTATCTGGTAGGTATTCGTTCCCTGCTTAAGGGCAATCCCAACATGGATTCCCTGGTGGCAATTGGTACGGGAAGCGCGTTTATCTACAGCCTTGTGATGACTCTGGGCATTCCGGGGGATCACATGAAGGCCCACCAGCTGTATTATGAGTCAGCGGCCGTGGTGGTCACACTGGTAATGCTGGGCAAGTTCATGGAGAGCCGCAGCAAGGGAAAGACATCCGAAGCAATACGCAAGCTCATGGAGCTGGCGCCGGACACGGCTATTCTCTATGAGAACGGTACGGAGAGGGAAGTGGAGACCTCCCTGGTGGCTGTGGGGCAGCATATCCTCATAAAGCCGGGCAGCCGGATACCCCTGGATGGTATACTTGTACAGGGCAGCAGCAGCGTGGACGAGTCCATGCTTACCGGGGAGAGCATCCCGGCGGAGAAACAGCCGGGGGACAGCGTAATCGGCGGAAGCATGAATTATAATGGGGCTATGGAAGTGGAAGTGACCCATGTGGGAAGCGATACCACCCTGTCCAAAATCATTAAGATGATTGAGGATGCCCAGGGCAAGAAGGCACCTATCTCCAAGCTGGCGGATAAGGTGGCCGGATACTTTGTTCCCGCTGTCATGGGAATCGCCCTGGTGGCGGCCCTGCTGTGGTGGATATTCGGAGGAAAGGAACTTGCCTTTGTGCTGACCATATTCGTGGCCGTCCTGGTCATTGCCTGCCCGTGTGCGCTGGGGCTGGCCACTCCCACGGCCATCATGGTGGGAACCGGGGTTGGAGCCGGACACGGCATACTGATTAAGAGCGGTGAGGCCCTGGAGATTTGCCATAAGGTGGATGCCGTCATACTGGATAAGACAGGAACCATCACAGAGGGAAAACCCAGGGTGACGGATGTAAATGTGATCAGCGGAGCCGTGGTGGAACAGGTGTGGAAGCCGGGGAGCGGGGCTTTCGGGGAAAGCACCAGGGAACCTCAGACTTCTGAGGATGAGAAAAGGGAGCACCTGTTGGGAATCGCGGCCGCCTGTGAACAGATGTCGGAACATCCCCTGGGCCAGGCCATTGTGCAGGCTGCCAGGGAGAAGCAGATGGACCTGGCGATGCCCGAGGCATTTGAGAGTATCACCGGGGCAGGTATTATCACGGCCTGGAAGGGATGGAAGGTGGCGGTGGGCAACCGGCGTCTCCTCAACCAACTGCATGTGCCTGTATCCCAGGATACGGAAAAAGCAGCCTCAGAATACGCCAATACAGGAAAGACTCCCATGTATGTGGTGATTGACGGCCGGCTGGCCGGGATCGTGTGCGTGGCCGATACCATCAAGGAAACCAGTGTGGAGGCGGTGGAAAAGATAAAGAGCCTGGGAGTGGCTGTCTACATGGTTACAGGTGATAATGAGAAAACGGCCCAGTACATCGGCAAGCTGGCCCATGTGGACCAGGTGGTGGCAGAGGTGCTTCCGGAAGACAAGGCCCAGGTCGTAAGCCGGTTGCAGAATGAAGGAAAAACAGTTATGATGGTAGGTGACGGAATCAACGACGCACCGGCGCTGGTCCAGGCTGACGTGGGCTGCGCTGTTGGAGACGGCAGCGATATTGCCCTGGAATCCGGGGACGTGGTGCTGATGAAGTCTGACCTTATGGATGTCTACAGGGCTGTCAAATTGAGCAAGGCAACCATCCGCAATATAAAACAGAATCTGTTCTGGGCATTTTTCTATAACTCATTGGGAATCCCGGTGGCAGCCGGAGTGCTGTACCTGTTGGGCGGCCCGCTGTTAAGCCCCATGCTGGGAGGATTCGCGATGTCCTTGAGCTCAGTGTGCGTGGTGGGAAATGCCCTGAGACTCAGGAATCTGAAGCTGTAGCGCGGGGCTGTAAAACACCTGCGAAAATACCTGCGGGAATCCGTCCGTGTCCCGGACATGGGCGGTTCCCCGGGGGACAGGAAGGTAAAAGGAGAGGAATACATGAATCAGGAAGAAGGCTGCGCCTGCCGCCATAAACACAGGGAAGTGTCGGAAGAACGCGGGCTCATGAACCGGCTGAACCGGATAGAGGGACAGATAAGGGGCATCAAGTCCATGGTGGAGGATGAGCGCTACTGCGTGGACATCATCACCCAGGTGGCAGCGGTCCAGGCAGCGCTTAACAGCTTTAACAAGGTGCTTTTGGAGCGCCATATCAAGTCCTGCGTGGTGGATGATATCCGCAGCGGCGACAGCGACGCCACGGTGGAGGAGCTTTGCAGGACTCTGCAGAAGATGATGAAATAACAGGAAACCTGAGATAGAAACCTGAGATAAAGGAAACGAAAAGATACATGCAGTTTAATTCATATTTATTTTTATTATTGTTTCTTCCGGCTGTGCTGGCAGGATATTTCGGGCTGTGCCGGATGAAGCGCCATACATGGGCCAGAGGATTCCTGGCCGCCATGTCCCTGGTATTTTTCGCGTACGCCAATCCATGGTATCTGGGACTTCTTGTGGGAAGCGCGGTATTTAACTGGGCTGTTTCCAGGATGCTGTCAGGGGAAGAAAAGAAGGAGACAGGCAAAGGGGAAGGCAAGGCGGACGGCGGGACGGATGGCATAACGGGCGGACGGTTTGGCGGGAGGATGGTTCTGGCATTTGGCATATTCGCCAATCTGGCCCTGCTTTTTTACTTTAAATATACTAATTTCTTTATAGAGAACCTGAATGCGTTTCTGGGAAAGGACATTGCCTACACAAGGCTTCTCCTTCCGGTGGGAATCAGTTTTTTTACCTTCCAGCAGATTGGATGGCTGGTGGACTCCTTCAGCAAGGAGACAAGAGATTACAGTTTTTGGGAGTATTTCCTGTTTACCGTGTATTTTCCAAAGATTGCCATGGGACCGATTCTCCTGCACGGGGAGTTTATCCCGCAGCTTAAGGACCCTTTCCGCCTGAAGGCAGATTCCCGGAACATGGCCCAGGGACTGATGATACTGGCTGTAGGACTGTTCAAGAAGGTTATCCTTGCGGAGTTTTTCGCGGGACCGGTAAACTGGGGATATGCTCAGGTGGAGATACTCAGTTCCACGGACGCATTCCTGGTCATGCTGGCCTATACCTTCCAGCTGTATTTTGATTTCAGCGGTTATTGTGACATGGCCATGGGAATTTCCAGAATGTTTAACCTGGAACTGCCCCTTAATTTTGATTCTCCCTATAAAGCGATGTCTCCGGTGGAATTCTGGAAGCGCTGGCACATGACCCTGACCCGTTTCCTCAGAAAATATATCTATTTTCCTCTGGGGGGAAGCAGGAAGGGAAACCTGCGCACCTACATGAATATCATGGCGGTATTTTTGGTAAGCGGTTTCTGGCACGGCGCGGCCTGGACCTTTATCTTGTGGGGGGCGCTTCACGGCGCGGCCCAGGCCCTTAACCGTGTCTTTAAACGGCAGTGGGAGAATCTTCATACGGCGTTCCGGTGGATTGTCACGTTTCTGTTTGTCAATCTGACCTGGGTCATCTTCCGGTCAGAAAGCATATCCCAGGCAAAGCTGTTTTTGAAACGGCTGCTGGATTTTGGAAACATGCAGATCAATCCGTCCTTCATGGACAGCTTTAAGATGGTGGAACTGCCGATCTGGCTGACAGAACACCGGGTATTTACAGTGCTGGGACTGTATGGGGCCGTACTTTGTCTGGTGATGAACGCCAGGAATATGGGCGAGACAGAGCTTCGCCCCACCTTCCTCAGGGGAGCAGGAACAGCCGTCCTTCTGGTCTGGTCGGTCCTGTCCCTGGCAGGAATATCCGGCTTCATTTATTTCCAGTTCTAATAAGGCTTATTTGAATAAACAGCTACAGGAGAGATTATATTGGAGACACAAAAGCGGGAGAATGGGACAGAAAACATAGGGTATGGCAGATGGCTGCGGTTTACCATGGGAGCCGTACTGGCTATGCTGGTTATGTTAGGCGGACTGGTGGTCTGGGTGGATCCTTTTTTCCACTACCACAAGCCTCTTGAACAGCTGGCATATCCCATTGACAGCGAACGGTACCAGAATGACGGTATCAGCCGCAATTTTACTTACGACGCAGTACTTACAGGCACATCCATGATGGAGAATTTTAAGGCCAGCCGGTTTGACAGCCTTTTCGGCGTCACATCCGTCAAGATACCATATGCGGGCGGATATTATAAGGAAGTGGACCAGGCTGTGAGACGGGCCCTGGCCTATAATCCCCAAATAAGGGTGGTGTGCAGGGGCCTGGACAGGAGCTTCCTGTTTTATCCAAAGGACCAGTGGAATCCGGCAGCCCCTTCACCGGAGTATCTGACGGATGGAAACCTCTTCAATGATGTGAATTATATCTTCAACAGGGAAGTGATATTCGGCACTATTCCGGGTGTCTTTGCCAGGACAAAGGCAGGCGGGCGGACCACCACCTTTGACGAATACATGCACTGGGCGCCGGAACGGGACTGGGGCAGGGAAGCTGTCTTAAAGACATATGATAGGGAGCCGCGCAAAATGAAAACCGTCCCTTTTACCGAAGAAGACCGCCGGACGGTCATGGAGAATCTGGAGCAGAATGTGCTGGCCACGGCCAGGGCCAATTCCCAGGTCACCTTTTACTATTTTATTCCGCCCTACAGCATCAGCTGGTGGGACAGCGAGCTGATGGCAAAAGGGGAGTTTGAACGGCAGATGGAGGGATACCGCCTCATGGCCCGCATGCTGCTGGAGTGCAAAAACATACGTCTCTTTGCCTTTGACGACCAGTTTGACATCACCTGCAATCTGGACCACTATATGGATGTGATTCACTACTCGGAGGATACCGGTGATCAGCTGCTGGAATGGATGGCGGCAGGAGAGCATATGCTTACAGACGACACTGTGGACTTCTATTTTGATAGAATCACGGATTTTTATGCAAACTATGATTATGACAGTATTTATGAATGACGGGACTTTAGAAAAGGCCTGTTAAATATAATAACAGAAAAGGAGAATGAACATGAAAACTTATAAGTGCGAGGAAATGATGTGCGATGGATGTGTGAACCGGATTAAGAAGGGGCTGGACGGAGCAGGTATTAAGAATACCGTGGATTTATCCGTCAAGACAGTGACCATTGACGGGGATGCGGACTGTGAGGCCAGGGCTGTGGAGATTTTAGACGACCTTGGATTTACTGCGGTAGAAGTATAGTACAGAGCCTGTAACCGGGGCTTTTCGGAAATTATCATAATTATTTTAAAAACTTTGACAATTTATGGTTGACTTTCTGGAATAAATGTATTATACTACCAAAGGTATCGAGGCGTGGCTCAGTTTGGTAGAGCGCTGCGTTCGGGACGCAGAGGCCGCGTGTTCGAATCACGTCGCCTCGATTTACCTTTAAGGCCTGATGGTCAAGCGGCTAAGACGACGCCCTCTCACGGCGTAAACCCGGGTTCGATTCCCGGTCAGGTCATGATGGCAAGGCTGTTGCTTAGGCAGCAGCCTTGTTGTATCAAAGGAATGGCGTTTGCTGTTCGGATGCCACTGTAGCGCAGTTGGTAGCGCAACGCATTCGTAATGCGTGGGTCGCCGGTTCGAGTCCGGCCAGTGGCTTGATTGAAAAAGTACGTATTTACAAGGAAATTTGAAGATTTAAGCAAAAAGAAAAACCGTCCGATGTGGGCGGTTTTCTTGATTTGACTAACATTTGACTAACATTGACTAATTTGCTTTGATTAAAACACTCTCCATGATGTTAGCCGCTTCCTCATTTTTGCTGCGGAAAAAGTAAGCATAGATATTTAATGTGGTGGTCGCATTGGAATGTCCCAGAACCCCGGCAACGGAGCGAGGGTCCATATTGTTAGCAATCAATATGGAGGCTGCGGTATGACGTAAATCGTGTGGGGTTATATCCGGGGGAATCATGTGGCTGCAATCCTCTGCCACATATTTGTTATACAGTTCTATGATTCGTTTGAACTGATGGTATGGGCTTGAAGGATGCATCTGAATCCCATTTTCCTGCGTGAAAATGAAATTCTTATCAAATTCTTTCCCGTGGTATCCCTGCCAATATGTGCCGCGCTCCATGCTTTGGCGCATTTGTTCCGCTTTCCATAATTTCAATATGCCCGTGACGACAGGCGGTATAACAGGAGTGCGTGATTTGTTTGTTTTGGTCTTTTTCTGTATTATCTTTCCATCCACATAAGCTGTAGAGTTTTCAATATTCACGGTTCCGGTATCTAAGTCTATATCATCCCATGTAAAAGCTATATTCTCACCACGTCTATCGCCAATGAACAGGGCCAGATAAAAGTAAGCCCGCCATTTTAAAGAGAGCTTCCAGGACGTTTGATATTCTTTGATTGAATATACTTCCCCTGATTTGTTTTTACGCTTACGGCCTCCGTATTTTATCGTTATAGGGTTGTCTAAGGCCCACAGGAACGCTTGTGTTTGTTCTATGGTAAGATATTTCACCTTGTACTCTTTCTTTGGCCTGTGTCCCTTGCTTTGCTTTCCAGCATAGATTAAAGGGTTTATGGTGAGTAATCCCTCACCAACGGCATAAGACAATAAGCTGCTGACAATGGCGCAATCCCTTGTTATGGTGCTTTCAGATAGCCCGCCGGGCTTTCCGTCAATCCTGGCTCCGTCCTGCCTTAAGGCTTTGCTGTAATCCTTAAGGTTCTTTGGGATGATGCTGCATATCTTTAAATGACCCAGGCGTGGGACAATGCGCAATTTCAAACAGTTTTTATAGCTGGCCCAGGTAGTGATGGACATAATATCTTCATCCGGTTTTCCAGTAGGTTCATTGTCTTTTAAAAATAACTCAGATAGTTCCTCCAAAGTCATGCGCCGGCCTTTAACGTTTTGGCCTGATTTTACATCACGTTCAAAATCCATTACAAATTGCTCCAGGGCCTTTTTCTCCTGTTTTGGGGTCATTCCTGGCTCTGGTGTGAATGTGTCCGTTTCAAGTATTTGGGTCCCATCGGCTCTGCGCCCATTGCTAACCGTGACTTGATAAGAGTTACCGCGCTTTCTTACACTTGCCATAATATCCTTCCTTTCATCTGCTGGGCGGCATGGATGAATGGAAAATTGATAGTTGGCAATAGTGGTTAATTAGTCTTTTTTCCTGTATTCCGGTATTTTCGTAAGTAATTCTAGCTGTTTAATGGTTCTGGTTATTTCTTCGTCAGCTTTCTTTTGACCTTCTTCGTTTAACATTGCATAATATTGTGCGAAAGAATCTCCTATGCTTCTTAAGGCTCTTTCCAGATAAGCTGATTTGAATATGGATTCCTGCGGCGTCAGTTCTTCTCCACGGTCAGTTTTCTGCATAATTCCATTAAACTTCAAATCATCAAGATTTTTTTCATTATGGATATCATCATTAGTGTGTAAAGGCGTTGTAAATCTAGGAACAGTTGTCATTTCTGTATCTCCTAGAAATCTAGCTCTATTTTCCCATGATTCAGAAGTTATATCTGGTAGTGGAAAACTATCGTCTAATAGTATATAAAGAGCAATATCAAACACCTTTGCTATTTTCTTCATTGTATCTAAATTAGGTTCTCGTTTTCCATTTTCCCAGTTATAAACAGCGTTTTGCGAAACATTTAAAGAGTCAGCGAGTTGTTTTTGAGTTAGACCTTTATCCGTACGTAACTTCTTTAATCTATTTGGAATATCTGACATACTCGCACCTCCTTTTTAAACATAATAGCAAATTGGTGTAATATTTGCAATGCTATATTGACATTATAGCGTATTGGTGATACAATGTCAATATAAACACCAATATGGTGTAACCAAGGAGGCGAGATAGTGAAGCTTAGTAGAGACAAAATAAATGTTGCTATGGCGAGAAAAGCCCTTACTGTTACGAATCTGGCGGAAAAGTATGGAGTGAGCCGGGCGCGTATGAATGTCATTTTAAATAGTCGTGAAGTCACAGCAATATGTGCTGGACGTATGGCTAACAGTCTTGAAGTTGATGTGACTGAAATTTTAGAGGATTAAATCATGCTGGGCGGCATGGATGAATGGAAAGGAGCAAGCTTAGATTTATGACAAAAATAGAAATGGTTTCCAGATATGCGGACTTGGCGCGGCAGCGTTCAGAACTTTTCTTGCAATCTGGTTCCGGTTGGAATGCGGATATAGAACGGCGGGAAAAGGCTATTCTTGGCGAGATGGCGGCATTAGAAGCGGCTATTAAACTTCCAGTACAGGAGGAACAGGCCATTCCAGAAATGCTTACCATCCGTAAGGCAGCAGAGAGAACCGGGTTATCTTATGATTGCATAAGAAAATTATGCCTCCAGAAGAAAATAACGTTTGTTATGGTTGGAACGAAATATTTAGTCAATTTTGGCAAACTGGTGGATTTTCTGAATGGACAGGGGGCTAATGCATGAGGGCTAAAGAATGGCGGTGATTAAACTTGAATGGCTGGGTGAGCTTACATAGAAAAATGTTAGATAATCCTGTAGTATGTAAGGATTCGGATTATATGGCTATTTGGATTTATCTTCTGCTTAATGCAACCCATGCGGAAATTCCTGCTATGTTTAAAGGGCAAAAAATAATGCTTAATCCTGGTCAACTGATAACAGGCAGAAAGGCCATTTCTGACAAATTGCGTGTCACGGAATCGAAAGTGCAGCGTGTCTTAAAGTGTTATGAAAGTGAACAGCAGATTGAACAACAGACAGGCAATAGAAATCGCCTAATTACAATAAAAAACTGGGATATGTACCAAATGTGTGAACATCAGAATGAAACGCAATTGACCGACCATCGAACAGCCAGTGAACGACCAGTGCACACAAACAATAATGTAAATAATAAAATAAATATATTATGTTCGCCTGGAGCCGAACCAGATAAGACGGGAGATAATAATTCCGACCTTGAACAGATGAAAACAGACTTTGAAAAGATTTATGCCATATATCCCAAAAAGAGGGGAAAAGCAAAAGCATTTGAATACTATTGTGCTTATGTGAAAAAAGGGCGTTGTATCAACAAAGTTCGTTATCGGCTGACTAACAAGCAAATTTATTTGGCGGTTCGAGCCTATACCCGTGAATGGGAGGCAGAGGGAACAGAGATATGCTTTTGTAAAAATTTCGATACATTTATGTCAAAGGCTATTATTGATTATCTGCCGGGGGAGGATGATTTATGATTGTTAATGCGGAGCAAGCGCTTATTGGCGCTTTGATGATGGAACCACGGGCAATCAAGGATTGTAGGAGCATTCGCCCTGATATGTTTGTTGATGCGCTGTTAGGACGGATATATCTGGAATTTTTGAGAGCTCATGATTTTGGATATCAGGCCAATCTTGTTACCCTTGCAGCAAACATTACTGATGTTTCCCAATCTGAATTGCTGAGTAAATTAAAAGCGTGCAGTGATTCAAGCGTAACAAGTATGGCAACTGGGGAATATGCGGAAGTGATTAAAAACACATATAAGGCCCGTACAGCCACGCAAATTATCAACGCGGTACAATTCCACCCCTCTGCCGTAGAAAAGCAAATAGGGGAGACTGTGAACGCTCTGGAGGCATTGCAAGAGGATGATAGACCAAAGGCAAAAAGCTTAAGTGAGATTGTTGACGAAATGGCCCCAGGATGTTTTGTGGACAGGGAACGGGATTTTCTTTACACGGGATTCCCGCGATTGGATGATTGTCTTGGTGGTCTGGAGGGTGGGGATATCATTGTCATTGGAGCGCGCCCGGCAGTTGGAAAATCTGCTTTTGTTACGCAAATACTAACAAATATGGGAATTCAGGGCAAGCGGGTGCTGCTGTATAATCTGGAAATGACAAATAAGCAGATGTATGAACGACTGGTGTCGCGGCAATCTGGTATTATGATGAACCGTATCCGGCAGGGAAAGGCTTTCCTGGGGGATGAAAAAGAACGGTTCCAAAAGGCCAATACGGAACTGAAAAGGCTGGATGTGTGGATATCAAGCGGGGTTAAATCCGTGGGTGAGATACGCAGAGAATGCCAGCACATGGGTGCTGATTGCATCATCATTGATTATTTGCAGCTTATAAAGGCCGAACGTCATTACGCTAACCGGGCGTCAGAAGTGGGCGATATTTCAAAGGCAATTAAATCATTAGCAATGGAGTTGAACCGGCCTATCATAGTCTTATCGCAATTAAACAGGGCATCAGAAGGACGGCAGACAAAAGAACCCACTATGTCGGAACTGAGGGAATCAGGTGATATTGAGCAGGATGCATCAGTTGTTATGCTGCTTTGGAATCTTTCAGAAGAAAATGAAAGATACAAAGGGGTGAAGGTAGAGAAAAACCGACAAGGGAAAACAGCAAAATTTCAAATGGAGTTTGTTGGTGAGGAAATGAGTTTCAAAGAAGTAGAGGGTAAAGATTTTGATTTCAAGCCAGCAAAGGAGAAAACACCATTTGATTAACAGGGGGCCGATGTGGTAAAAAATTCAGAGGTACAACAGGAATTTGAAATGTTCGCAGACGTTTGGAAGCTATTTAAACAGCGGCTTCCAGTAGGCAAACCGGATGATGATGAATACTGGGAGGAAACCGTAAATGCAGTTAAGTGTTTCATGATAAAATATCCAGATTCATTCAGCAAGGATATAGCAATGGCGGTGTTGACAGAAATCGAAAGGAGGGGTAAGCGGTGAAGATAAGAACCCAGGACGCAAGATAATACATTGAATATGGCGAAATATATGCAGAATACAGCCACGATGGTAAAGGGGCAATGGTATATGCCAGAAGCAGGTTTCATAACGGAGCATTGTTTGCGGGAGCCTATGAGGATATGACGAGGGCTAAAGGTGTTCTTTATGAGGTGGATTTAGCATATCAAGCCGGGCAGAGGGTCTTTTATATGCCGGCAGAATGAAAATTACATAGCAGTATGATTGTATAGAGCCAGACGCTGAGACGCAGAGCCGTTTAAGGAAGGGCTTTATTTTTTTTACTATAACACAAAGAAAGTGGGTGATAATGTGATTGTTATTGGAATAATGATTTTTGTGGTTATTTGTGAACTGGCGGAGATTTATGAAAAGATGGAGGGTAAAAACAATGAATAAAATAGAAATGGTTGAAACGTGTTTGAGCGGATGCATGAAGATTCTGGGAGAAACGCAAAATGATTTGCCGGGTGTTGCGGCAGGATGCATGGAAAAGGGAATGGAGTCAATATCCGGGTTTATGCAGAATACGGTGACAGAGGATAAAGCAAGATTAAAGAAAATGATAAACGGAGGTTATAGGAATGGCAAATATTAATTTTGATGATGGATTTGAAACATTTACAATCAATGGGGATTCCAACCGGGTTATAAAGATAAATCCAAAGGATGGAAACATCCTAATCCGATTTGATGAAGCTATGCGGGACTTAAAAAACGAATCGGAACGACTTTCAAGTATCAAAGTTAAGGCAGATGGAAGTCCTGTAGAACAGGCAGGAATATCCCTGGAGGAAAGTACTTCCAGACTTGGGGAGTTTAACCAGCTCATTAACGACAAGATGGATTTTATATTTAATGCCGATGTAAGACAGGCTGCTTTTGGGAGACAGTCCCCGCTTTCCATTGTTGGCCCGGATAACCGATTTCTATTTGAGATATTTTTAGAGGCGGCATTAGAAGCAGTCCGCGAGAAGCTGGAGGCTGCAACAAAAGAAATGGAATCCCATGCAGGAAAGTATACAGGCCAGTACAAACAGGCAGCAGACAACGGGAGCAAGTACCCATTCCCTGTAAAGTAGGTGTTATATGAGTTCTGATGAAAAAATGATTGAAGCAATAAAGAAGATTTTGTCCAGGGGAAATACGGCAGAAATAAAAAAGCGAAAAAATGATGTGATTATCCTGGAGGTGGAGAAGAAAATTACATATCAAACTAATAGATAGAGTGGTATCTATTAAAGGCTAAATGGAGCCGGGAATTTTGCGATATATGCAAGATTTCCGGCTTTTTCTGTCTCTTAGGAAGTGAGGAACTGGGATATTGAAAGCAGATGGAAATATTGTTATTGATACAAAAATCAATTCAGATGGGATGCAGCGTGGTATATCAGAAATTAAAGGCTCCATGACAAAGCTGGGTGGCATAGTGAAAGGCATCGGTAAGGCCATTATTACCGCTTTTGCGATAAAGCAGATTGTGCAGTTCGGTAAAGAATGTTTGGAACTGGGGTCCGATTTGGCAGAGGTACAAAACGTTGTAGATGTGACTTTTCCTAGCATGACAAAACAGGTGGATGATTTCGCAAAGGCGGCGGCAGATTCCTTTGGGCTTTCTGAGACGATGGCAAAAAAATATGTCGGTACATTTGGAGCAATGTCTAAATCCTTCGGCTATTCAGAAAGCGCGGCCTATGATATGGCTACAGCATTAACTGGGTTAACAGGTGATGTCGCAAGTTTCTATAATTTGTCGCAGGAAGAAGCATATACAAAATTGAAATCCGTGTTTACGGGGGAGACGGAATCGCTTAAGGAATTAGGCGTTGTCATGACACAAAGTGCATTAGACCAATATGCCCTTGCAAATGGTTTTGGAAAAACCACCAATAAAATGACGGAGCAGGAAAAGGTTGCCTTACGCCTACAATTTGTACAGAACCAGCTTTCAGCGGCAAGCGGTGATTTTGCCCGTACATCGGATTCATGGGCCAATCAGGTAAGGATTTTTCAGTTAAGGTTACAGTCTTTAAAGGCTACGATTGGACAAGGGCTTATAAACCTGTTCACGCCTATTATAAAGGCAATAAATGTATTCCTTGAACGGTTGTCAACAGCAACCACGGCATTTAAAAATTTTACAGAAACGGTAATGGGTAAGAAGTCTGTAAATAGCGGAGCTGCACAAGCGGCTGGTGAAATGGCAGAGGTACAGGCTGGATATGAGGGCGCGGCTGATGGTGCGGAGGACTTTGCAGATGGAGTAAAAGACGCGGGAAAACAGGTAAAGAAATCATTGGCACCCTTTGATAATTTGATACAGATTCAGCGTGATGCAGAGGAAGGTTCAGAAAATACGGGAGATAGCAGTATAATGCCACCGGGATTGTCTCCTGATGAACAGCAGACAGAATCACCGTTTTTAAAGAATGTCATGGAAACCCTGGAGGCAATCAAACAAAGGCTGATTGAGATAGGGGGAATCTTTCAATCCGGGTTCTGGCAAGGTCTGGGGGATTATAAGCCTGTCCTGGATTCAATAAAAACAAACATAGCAAGCATTGGCAATAGTCTGAAAGATATTTTTACGGACCAGGGCGTTATGTCGGCCTTTAATACCATGTTGGATACCATTTCCTACAACTTGGGAAGAACTGCCGGGTCGTTTGCCAGTGTTGGACTGACAATAGCTGATAATCTGACTGGAGGAATAGCATTATATCTTGAAAGTGCAAAGGACAGAATCAAGGGTTATCTGATAAGTATGTTTGATATCACATCAGAAATCAGTACCATAGGCGCCGATTTTGCGGTGGCTGTAGCGGATATTTTTTCAGTATTTAGAAGCGATACGGCAAAGCAAATCACGGCTGATATTATAGCAATCTTTGCAGATATATTCATGGGGATTACAGAACTGTCAGCAAAGTTGTTCAGGGATGTGTTGGACACGATTCTTACCCCATTTGTAGAGAACAAAGATAAGATAAAAGAAGCCCTTACAAATACGATGGAGCCAATAAAAACCGTCCTTGATTCTATTTCACAGGGCATAACTGAGACATTCGAGAATTTAAACAAGATGTATGACGAGCATATTGCTCCGCTGTTTGAATCTATTAAGAATGGGCTGTCTGAAATCCTGGGGAATCTGCTGGATGGTTATAACAAGTACATTGCCCCAACCCTTCAAAAACTGGCAGATAAATTCTCAGAAGTATATGAAGGTACGATACAGCCGCTTATTAATAAAATTATTGAGCTGATAGGGAAAGTTGCAGATTTAATCAAGGTAATATGGGATGAATATTTAAAGCCTTTACTTAGTTGGATATCTTCCAACATACTGCCCGTTGTTGCCCCTATACTGGAGACAATAGGCACGTACCTGCTTAACCTGATTGACACGGCGGCATCTGTTTTGGATGGGCTGATAACGGCCTTTTCTGGAATTATAGATTTTCTGACAGGTGTATTTTCTGGAGATTGGGAAAAAGCATGGGAAGGTATCAAGGAAATATTTGGAGGCGTTATTGATGCCATTATGGGCCTTGTGGAAGGTCTGATAACGTCACTAGGCGATTTTATTAGTGGAGGGCTAGAAAGTATTGGCGCAATCATAGAAACGGCGCTAAACGGCCTTTTAGGGGCGGTAGAGGAAGCATGGAAGCGTATTTCCAGTACCGTCAAGGGATTATGGGATGCTTTAAAGGGGGATGCACAGAATATATTTGAAGGAATCGGACAGGAGATAGAATCAGTGTGGGATTCTGTAATGAATAAGACTACTGAAATATGGAACAGTATTGTGACGGTAATAAAGAATACGATAGCGAAGATTGTTTCAGGTATCGAGGGCATGGTAAATTCGGTGATATCCGGGATAAACAAAATTATTGAGGCAATCAATAGGGTAATGGATAAGGTGGGAATTGCAATCCCTACCATCCCTAATTTGAACCTATCAGGCAAAACCAGTTATCCGGCCTCTGCCTATGCAGCAGTACCATTTAGAATGCCAATGCTTGCAACTGGTACAGTAGTGCCACCACGGGCCGGAATGTTTGCGGCTATCCTGGGAGACAACAACCGTGAAACAGAAGTGGTATCCCCGCTATCAACTATGAAGCAAGCCCTTAAAGAAGCACTGGCAGAAAGCAATATATCCAGCGGAAACCAAATTGCTAAAGCAGAGCTAATACTTGATGGCACAAAATTTGGTCAGCTTGTGGTTAAGTTCGGGAACAACGAAAAGAATCGTGTTGGTGTAAGAATGGTAACGGAAGGAAGTGTATAAATAATCCCGCTGTCGTTTTTAAATGGGTGATGGCAGCGGGAAAGTCACATTGCTTTTATTATATCAGAAGGATGGTGTATAAGCAATGAGGATAAGGGACAAGAGCTTAAGCGATTACGGAATAGATTGCAGCCGGGCGGCTGAATTAGTGGAACTTGCCAGACTGGAAGAAAATAAAGGCTTAATATGCAAGGCGGCTGATTTAAGTAATCCAGGGCTATCTACATTTATTATTGAATCTCTCACACAAAAAAGGGGGTATGACCGTATTTATATTAAATCATATATTCCCGCTAAACGTGATGATTTTTACGCATATCGCAGAAAGACATTAGCATTGTTTAGTCTGCTGCTGGAAGGGAAAGCGCCTATAATACCGAGGGATAGGAGGATACGGAGAAATTCCCGCATAGTTAGTTAAAATAGAAGGAAAGGGCATTCTGGTTCGTTGTATAGGGTAATTCTTATATTATGAATGGATGCTGTAATAGGCTTATCGGTGTTGGCAGGGGGTCACTCAATGGGAATACCTTATTATGTGCGGATAAGAGAGAAAACTATATAGCAAAATTCGAGGTGATAACATGCAAAATAATTTGATAAAGGCCGGGAAAACAGTACAATATTTTACTATACTGGCAACAGTCACCCGCCTGGAAGAACAAGATAAATATGAGGGTATGTTGCTGCTGAGACAGAAAGGAAAGGAGCGCGCAAGGTATGAAGCAAGCGATATTCGAGTACTGTCAAAGAGTAAAGAAACGGTATATAAGCAATTGCGACAAATTGCAGAGTTGTACCCACCAAAAGAGGATATACATATTTTAGACCTGGAGGAAAACAAGGCATGAATAACATTGCAGAGAGGTATCGACTCGCCCATCTTATGAAACAACAGGAGGCGGGAGTAAAGAAGAAATTACGATGGAATACCCCGGCAGAGGTACGGCGCTCACTGGCCCGCGTCAATAATTGGGTCGTCAATGGAGAAATAACGGCAAAGGAGGCGAATGCTATATTCTATTCGGCTAATCTTATTCTTAAAGCATTAGAGCAAGAAAAACAGTGATATCACCAACTTATCGTAACGTGTCGGTGGGACAGGCACGTTAGAATTACTCTTGTCGCTGGGTTATGCAAAGCTGATTAAGATAATGGTACTGGCCTGGGGCGGTGAAATACCGGGTCAGTATTTTTCTACCCCAGGACAATCAGATAATGCTTTATGATATCATAGTTTGAAACTGCGCAAAAGTGCGCACAAAAAAAGAATAGACTAAACTAAACGCTATCCCTCTGCCGGTATCAACTATAGGCACATATACGTTGACGAATGCACAAAATGCACTAAAATGCATACAAAAAAAGCCCAGGTCAAAAATGAGGTATAATTTTATGACAATCCGAGGGGGCAGTGAAACAGTCCTACCTTAGATGAGTGTGAGTCAAGGGGGCTAGAGTAGGTGGAAAACGATTTGTTAGGCCTGGACAATACTGGAATGAGTTAGGACAGTAGAGACTGAGAATGAGGTTTACTTCGTTGGAAAGGATATAGCTGGCATCCTCGGGTACCAAAACGGTAGTCGAGATATTAACCGCCATGTAGACGAAGATGACAGGCGCAAAGTTATGTTTTTTGACGGGAATCAGGATAAGGAAACTATTATCATTAACGAATCCGGGCTTTATTCCCTGGTGCTTTCTAGTAAGTTGCCAAATGCGAAAAAATTTAAGCGTTGGGTAACAAGTGAAGTCCTCCCCTCTATCCGCAAAAATGGTGGCTATATCTCCGGGCATACCTGACGGATTTCACGGCCGAAAATTCGGCAGCCAAAAAATACTTTTTTCCCAAAATGGAATAAAGAGGCAAGTAAGAGAGTTACATGATGGACTGGAAATCAAGAGCAACTTCACGACATGGTTTGACCGTATGTGTGAGAATGGTTTAACTGAAAACGATTATACGGTTATGTGGAGCGATTCCAAAAATGGAAACGCTGTAGAGTTTGAGAAAATGCGGATTACATATTGGTTACTCAAAAAAAAGAAACCAATAATCCAAAGAATCCGGTGACGGAATTTACTGACTATCAGATTTCAGTAGACATGGCAAAACAGATTTGCATGAGGGATTGGAGATTAGAACTGAATTCGCAAAGTGGTTTTCAAGGATGTGTAAGTACGGTTTTTTCAATAAAATGGACTATTTTAGAGGTTATCGTCAAAAATGACAAAAACTCAAAAGGCGGTAGGCAGCAACAGATTTATATGATTTACTTTGGAAGTGATGAAATGACCAGCGTACTTACACCTCCGGAGGTTCAAAACAACGGCGGTGTGCAGATTAGAGAGCTTCAAGACTATATTGTTTCTGTTGACACAGCAAAGCATATCTGCCTTATTAGCCGCACAGAAAAAGGCAAGCAATGGTCAGACCATTGACATGCTGAAGGGCGAAAACACCGTTCTTCTGGAGGATGTTGATTACAATACTTGCCACCCAAATTAGGGAAGCGAAAAATGAGTTGAAAACGACTATAAAAGTGCTTTCCAAATTTGAAAAGCGGTCGTAATAGAGAACGGAATATGGATTTATAGAATGAAACGACTTTTACTCTCTTAGGGTATACGGTATTTTACCGTATACCCTAATTCTGCTTAGAATCCCTTTGTGGTGTAAAACAAAATATCTGGGGAAACACAGCAGCCAGACCTTTATATCTCTGTGACAATATAAAGCAAATTATAGTGCAGCTTTTTCTACAAACTTTAGTTCTTTTCCGCATAATTCCAAAATTACATATAGCTGATTGAGAGTAAATCGCTTTGGGTCACTTTTTCGTTCTGCTAGAGATGCCTTACTTAATCCAATATATGCCGCTAATTCATCGTCATTGAAATTGTTTCTAATTTTTGCTTCAGCAACAAGAACGCGAATATCATCAAGTTGCCGCTCCATTTTATTATTTTTTCTCATTTAAAATATCCTTTGCATTATGAACTATATGTTTACTTTGCTCTTGAATATAGCTAGATTCTATAAAAAGGTCTGCCCAATTTTGAGGAGACCCCAATCCGCTGGTTATGTTTTGGTTTACGCTGGTGCTCATGTTTCTATTAGGTGTCGTGTTTCGCGACACCCTACGGGGGTACGGCGTTCTACAGTACCCTATGCTGCATTCGTTTAAGTTACATTCCAAATAAATCCGCATGGGTTCCGGTTCGCTGCAACAGCAATTCTGTTTCGGTTTGCTGGTAAATCAATAACCAATCGGGCTGCAAATGGCATTCTCTGTAACCGACATAGTTTCCTGATAAATTATGGTCCTTATTCTTTTCTGGCAATGGGGCCGGGATTCTTAATGTGTCAACTGCATTCTGAAATATGGATACATCAAGGCCGCGTTTCACACAAGTTTTGAAATCTTTCTTGAATCTGGTAGAATACCGCACATCTAACATGGTCAGTCCTCCATCAGTTCGTTTATAAGGTCCTCGGTGCTTCCGGTAAAAAGATGGCCTCCCCCGTTCTCTAGCTCTGCAAATGCTTCCAATGTTTCAGTATTGGGTATTTCATCCGGGATAGCAGCTCCTTGGAGATATGGGATTATGAAAACAAGCTTACCTTCGGGAATCTGGTCAATTAAGCTTTTGGCTAAGTCTCTATTACTCATAGTTTTAAGCTCCTTTCTGCAATGATATCAAAGTTTTAATTGGCTAAAGTCAATGGAAAAATCCTCATATATGTTGACCTTAACAGAATCGTTGAATCGGTAAATGGTGGGGGGAGTTTCATTCGGAAAATCATAGACCACAATAATTTCCCTAGCTGGGTCTACAATCCAGTATTCCCGTACCCCCGCGCCCTGATAGAGGGCCAGCTTTTTATAATAGTCCATCTGGCGGCTGGAAGGGGATACAATTTCTATAATCCAATCCGGCGCACCATTGCAGCCCTTACTGTTCAATTTGTCTTTGTCGCAAATAACGGATATATCTGGCTCCAGGTAGTTTGTATTATTCTTTTCATCCTCTGCCTGGAGGAACACGGCAAACGGAGCCGGGAATACCTCGCAGGAACCATTATTGTTGCGGATGTGGTTTCCTATCTCCAGGTGCAGGAATGACAATGTTCTTTGATGCGCTGTGCTGGGTGGGGCCATGTAATAAATCTGTCCGTTAATTAGTTCAGCCCGTTCACCTTCTGGCAGATTGTAAATATCGTCAATGGTATGGATTCTTTCTTTTGGTAATGGCATAGGGTCACACTCCTTCCTGTGGATGTGGTTGTTCTGGTATATACTCCATTAGGTCCCCGGGCTGACAACATAGAAGCTGACATAGCTTTTCAAGGGATTCTGTTCCTAAGTTTCCTTTACCGTTTTTTAAATTGTAGTAAGTTTGTTGGCCGATTATCTTATTTTGACGTAAATAATAGGTTGTTATGTTTTTATCTTCTAATAGTTTGAATAGTTTTTCATAGCTTATGGGCATTTTGTACCTTCTTTCATTGTCTAATAAGTGTGTCCAAATAATTTAACTCTTTTCATTATATTAATATTATATCAAACGATATACACTTTTACAAGTGCACAAAATACACAAATAGCAGCATGAAATATGGTCAAATATTTGTGTATATAGTCAATAGAATATGGTCAAGAAATAGTGTATAATGTAGTTACAAGGTTAAGAAAAACAAGAGCAGCCGGGGCAGACAATCCCCCACAAACCTATCAATCGTACCTGTGAGCCGAAAGCAATAGACACGCAAGACTGATAGGGGTTGCGGATTCAATTCCGGTGAGGATGTACCAAGGATGGCGAACAATAGCCTGGTGAGAATCAACCATTTATTATGAAAAGGAGATTATGATATGAGTACAATGGACTACATTGACATTCAGTGTCCAACTGCTGCGGAAATGTTTGGATTGATGCCAAAAGGCAGTAGCAGGCCATTAAGATTTGAAATATTGGGGTATGCAGAGTTAGAAGATGGACAGCGCTTCCCGATTTTGGGGAAAATCGTTCCGATTAATAAAACGATTCCTGTCAAGTTGGGAGAAATAGAGAAATAATCAAAATCAAAATAAAGCTGATGGAAAAAGATATTAAGATAGGTTAAATTATTGAGAACACTGATTTTAAAACAAGATTAGTGTTCTTTTCTATATATCCAAAAACCCATTCGCATACTTTACGAAAGTAGTGAACGGGCCTTTGGATATATATCATATTTAAGTAAAGGTATTATTTCTTTATATAGTGACCGGAGCTGTATATTTTGTGCAAGTATTGGATTTTGTTTAATCCGTATTCCATAATTAGATTTCCTTCCGCGCCTGCATCGTGTCACGATTCATTGTTTCGTCTATGGCACGATTAATAAAGGAATTTAATGTTTCTCCGCTTAATTCAGCATGAGCTTTTATTTCTTCTTTTTTCCCTTTGGGTTTTACGGTTAATTCGATGCGGTCATAATTTCGTTTCACATATTCATGCACTGCCTTTTGCTGCGCTTTGCTGATTTTGCTATCCTCTGGCATTTTAACACCTTCTTTCATTTTTAGGTAAATAGAGTGGCGAATAATAAATACACCTTCTCTACCATACCAATATTATAGCAAAAAAGTCTATTCACGTAAATATACAAAATTCACAAATATATTCACGTAAATATATAAATGATGCCAATAGACTATTCACGTGAATAGATATATAATGTAGTTATAAGGATGAAACAAACGAACAACCCGAAAAGTTGTGAAGCTGAAAACCATATACCTGTAAGTGAGCAATAGAGCAAAACCAATAGCCAGGAAGATGATTCAGCCGGACAAGGAAGGAGACAGAAATCATGAAGTACAATCTTCAAAAAATCATGCTGAGAGCATGGAGGCTTTACCGGGAGAAAAAAGAACTTTCTTTTGCAGAGTGTTTACACCGGGCATGGTTATCTGCAAAGGCAGAGGCAATCAACGCAAAGAGAATTGAAGAAGCAAAGGCCACGGCAGGAGTTGAGGAAGAAACAAATACCTGGAACGGCTGGAAGCAGTTAGGATATGAAGTCATTCATGGAAGCAAGGCCCTGTTTGGTACTGAACTGATATGGGGAAGCCGGGGAGATGGGAAAGCTTATAAGGCCAGATTCTTTGGGCGCTCACAGGTACAGGAAATTGCAATAGCATAAGAAAAAGCCTCTGCCAGTGCTACCAACACTGACAGGGGCCAACGAAACAGCCGGGGCCGTTCCTAATCACATAGGTATATTAGCACGGCCCCTAATAAAAGTAAAGAGTTGATAGAATAAATAATTTTGGAAAAGTTATTGACTTTTTGGGCTACATGAATTAACATATATTTATGGGCTACAGAAAGGGGGTGACAGGGTGAGTCCAAGGACTGGTAGACCGCCAGCAGAAAAACCTAAATCAAATCCCATCCATGTTCGGCTTGATAATGAAAGCCTTAAAATTCTTGATAAGTATTGCAAGCAAGAAAATATAAAGCGAACAGAGGGAATACGACAAGGAATTAAATTGCTGGAAGGTAACATGAAAAAATAGAAACAGTCGTCCCCTACCAAAGTTCAGACCGTTTCTATCACTCTATCAATACAGAAGTGTACTGATAAATCTATTCTATCTGTATTTCTGTATTACGTCAAGTAAAATCCCATTAAAGGTCTTTAAATAATAAGAGGGTAACTGTGTAATAAGCTCCCCCATTTTTTTAGAAAGAGGTAAATTGAAAATGTATCATTTAATTGATGAAAAAAGAAGATTATACGCTTGCAACGTGGCAGAAATTACACTGGAGGATTCGTATTGTATATTGCAGTCATGGGGTGGTGAGCATTCGCTATCAGAGGTATTGGTATTCTATTCCGTGACACAGAACGCAGTTGTTATAAATGAGAATTGCAAGGATTTTAATAGTATTGTTAAGTTATGCCGGGGCTTTTTGGATGCAGATGCAGAAACATTGGAAGATGTTGAAGCGAGCAACCTTGAAGGAAACACATGGGAGCTGGTTTGTCGTGTGCTGCTGGAAGCAAGAGGGATGATGGACTTTAAAGACAATATGGATATGCTTTCCCATCAGAAGCCTGGGAAGGAATATAACTTAATGGACTGGCGTACATATAATCACTTGATGCAGGAGCAGCAGTTTTTTAAGATATTCCAGTATGGCGTTATCATGGGTAAAAGGACTGAACGGGCAAGGAGGGCAAAGTAAATGCACTATCCAATTAATATAGAGATGCTTATGGGGATGGCCCAGACAGCCGGAATAAGTGACCTGTCAAAGAAGCTTTTAGGGCAGATGGCAAGGGCGTTAAATAATATATATAAGATGGGTATGGAGTATTCAACCGAGGATTTTGTTTTCACGCCCGAAATCGTAAGGGAAGCGCACCAGAGGGTATATGGTAAGCTTTTAACGAATGAAGAAGCAGACCAGCAATTCTATGAATTATTATCTGAATGGGGAAACGATGCGTTTCAGGCAGGTGCAGCTAATGATAAACATACTGTCAGGTTATCCAGTATATCTATTTCCAGAAGAAATTCCGGTTCAAGGCCAACAAAAAAGAAGATGGAACAGGCTAGGAGGTTCTATGAAAAGTACGGCGTATATAAAAGGGAAATTGTGATTGATGAACACGGGGTATTGATGGATGGATATACCACATATCTACTTATGTGTGAACAAGGTAAGGATATGGTTTCAGCAAGACGAATAAAGCGGCAAGGAATTACAGCGGTGTTCAATGAAGGGGGTAAAGCATATCAGTGGGAAATTCCCTTGAAATTGATAGATAAGATAGCTCCGGGGGATAGGGTGGTAGTGGAAACATTTTATGGACCGCAGCAAGTGACGGTTAAAGAGATTATCCCTCTTGCCAAAAGAACAGGCCGAAAGGTGAGGCGAATAGGAGAAAAACCGAACTAACCAAAGTCCCAGGATGTCATTTATATATGGCAGACTGGGGCATTTTTTTGACTAACATTTGACTAACAAAGTTGTATTAAGAAAAATTGGGAGAAAATAGAATATAGCCTTGAAATGGCCTAAATACGTACTTTTTTGAATATCGCAACTCAAGAAAACGTGTTAAAAATACCGATTTTTAAAATTCGTAATGCGTGGGTCGCCGGTTCGAGTCCGGCCAGTGGCTTGACTGAAAAAACCCTGTGTCCGCAGGGTTTTTTCTTTTTGTTTGCGCGCCATGGGCGCGCTCTAACGGGTGAAAGTCCCGAACACGCCTAGGCAACGAGGAAGTGTATAGCTGAACAGCAAGGGTGTCCATCGTGAGGTGGAATCGGAAGGAAGCTGTA